>Ga0224508_10000028_pt1 | contig 181413 bp, 170 predicted proteins | sample SF_Jan12_sed_USG_4_FD_170157 | JGI IMG/M metagenome (GOLD analysis project Ga0224508, IMG submission 170157) | Sediment microbial communities from San Francisco Bay, California, United States - SF_Jan12_sed_USGS_21 | ecosystem: Environmental > Aquatic > Marine > Sediment | place: USA... | reverse complement strand
AAATCCGGCTGCAGCCGGAGCAAAAGCTATGACTCGATAAATGGGGTCAAGAAAACACTCGAATCAACACCGAGTTTTTCAACAGAATAGGCCAGAAGCAGACATTCAATTCAGATCGCTTTCGCCAGCATCCCGGCACCCCAAACGAGCAAAACGACTCCGGTGGCGTAACCAAGCCAGTGGCCAGCCGGGACGGTCTTTTCGAACAGTACAAACAGCGCGAGGCCCGCGATCCAGTAGAGGTTCATCACGCCGCCGAAAAATAGGAGCCCCATTAGAAACCAGCAGCAGCCGACGCAGAAAATGCCGTGCACGAAGCCCATACGAAGCGCACCAAGGGCACCCTGCCGCCAATACGTGCTTACGAATGCAAGCGGCGAACGGCAGTGGCGCAGACAAGCGCGTTTGAGGGTCGTTAGCTGGTAGAAGCCCGCCGCGATAAGAATACCTGAGCTCAACAAGACGCTGGTCGAAACGAGTGACGGTGTAAGCAGGCCCATTCTCTGGAGGGCCCACTGAGCCAGTGTTGCGACCAGGCTGAACGCGGCCCATGTGGCGAGGTATCCCAGCACAAAAATGCTCGTAGCAACACGTGCAGGACCAGTTTCGAGTTGGTGATGGTTGGCCCGTGCAAACACCAGAATCATCGGCGTGGCACTGGGCAGCATCATCGCAACCATCATGATCCACCACATGAAGAACATCAGGACTGCGTAACCGGGCGTCCACACGGCCGGCATCATCATCGACATCCCCGCACCGGCCCACAGGTATGCCCACGCCGAACCCACGACGATGAGCAGCGCGGAAACGACGATCAGTCGATCACTTGTCAAGCCACGCCGTGAGCCTTGATCTTTCGCGAACCAGACCATCCTGATTGAAGTGATGTACGCAGAAGTGAACCCACGAATCCTCGTAGGTCATGTCCATGTCGCCGGTTACCGTTGTGGAGCCCTGAGCTATCTCCGCGTACGTGAATTCGAAGCTGCCGCTTGGGCGAGCGAAAGCAATGTAAAACGGCTCGCCACTGAACTCATTGATCAATGGCCTGCCGTTGCTCGTCATGACACCCGGAATGTCAACGCATGCGGTCCGCGCCTCGAAGTTCGTCTCCAGCTTGATCGGACGAAACAATGTGTCGCAGAAATCGGTGCACGTGGAGGCGAAAACCGCAAACAGGTTGCTTAGCGGCGCGCAAGCATCGCCGGAGATGATCGTTTCAAGCGCTGATCGCTGCGCATCATCCGCGCGTTCGTCAATTACAATTTGTCGCTTGCCGTTTCCGTCAGCAATCTCGCCCGGCCACTTGAAGAGCCCCGCCCAGTTCAGGCCTTCAAGCCCCGTATTACCAAAATATCCTTCTACGATATTGCCGACGAAAGCCGACTGGCAGTAGCCGTGGGTGCTTGGCAGGTTGAACTGGCAGCCACAATTTACGGCGCAATTGCAGTTGTCGTATGTTTCGCTTTTGAAGAGCCACTGTTTTGCCATCCGGGTAGCCTCCGAATTAGTTCAAGAGCCAATCCATTGGGTGAGCGGTGATTCCGATCGAATGAGCCCATCCTGATTGTAGTGATGAACGCAGAACATCGCCCAAGAATCTTCGAAAGCCATTTCGATGTCCCCCGTCGTCGCGGTCGAGCCGCGCCCGATCGCCCCAACCGTAAACTCGAAACTGCCGGCCGGTCGGGCAATCGCAATGTCAAAAGGCTCGTCATTGAATTTATTCACAATCGGGCTGGCGGCGCTCTTGATGACTCCCGGAATCTCAACCCTGGCCGTCCTGCCCGTCAGGTCCAACTGGAGCTCGATGTGAAGAAACAAGGTGTCGAAAAACTCCGTACATTGAGATCCGAAGACTGAGAAATGATTACTCAATGGCTCGCACGCTTCTCCGGAAATGATGGTCTCGAGCGCGCTCCTCTGCGCCTCATCCGCCCGCTCGTCAATGACGATCTGTCGCTTTCCGTTTCCTTCTGAAATTTCATTCGGAAACAGACAAATCAGCGACCAGTTCAGTCCGGCCAGCGGGGTGCGATTGAAGTGACCGTCGACGACAGTGCCGGTGTAAGCAAAATGACAATTGCCATGCGTCGTCGGTTCGTTGAACTGACAGCCACAACTGACCGAACAATTGCAACTATCGTACGTATGGCTCTTGAATTCCCACTGGTCAGGCATTTTGGCAACCTCTCATTATCCTCATTGCGAGTCGGAATAGAATATGAACAGATGTCCGATTGGGTAAATAGTACTCAGTCGCCGATCCGGCTGCGACCGTCCCCTTCGGGTCGCAAGCAGACTCAATATTCAGTTTAGTCAATGATCTCCAAAGTGTCCGCTTCGGGTCGTTAGCTGCCGTCCAAAACTCTACTATCTCAATGCCTGCGTTGACTCGAAACTTGCCGTTGAGCGGCACCGGAATCATTCCCAAAATAACTTGCAAGTACTTGACCACAAACGGGGTACTTCTGGCGTTTATTTTGGGAATGTTTCCTGTAACTAATTGAAATCATTCATTTGTGTACCTGGCTACGAACCAGGCGGTCGGGAGTTCGAATCTCTCCGGGCGCGCCATTTAAAACAAAGGGTTAGGTTAGTGATGGCCTAGCCCTTTTTCTATTTCCGATAAATTTCCGACAGTTTGGTCTTGAGTAATTACGCTAAGAATTGGTCCGTGGCCTTTATCACGAACCCTAAATCTTGCCTACGGCCGCAATTAGTTCTCCAAGTTCGCGAATAGGCTAACACCGGCACCAACAACGTCATGTGTTAGGCTGACTTTCACCGAAAAACAACAGCTTTTAGGGGGATTCCATGTTGCGTCTGTTGGCATTCCATTGCCTTTTTGTGTGCGTCCCGCTGGCTTTTGCCCAGGATGACGCGATCGACGTGTCGACGTTACAGGATCCGGTGGCGACGGATATTTTCGCGCGGGACACGTTTCGCATCGATCCTTTCGTTTGTCCGTTCAAGGGCGATATCGAATACGAACCCGGCGAGATCGAATGCGGATTGCTACAGGTGCCTGAGAATCGCGAGAACCCTGACTCGCGCTTTATCGAATTGCATTTCGTGAAGCTCAACTCGACCTGGGACGATGAAGAGGAGGACGAGGAAGAAGAAGACGAGGACGAATGGACCAAGCCCGGACCCGGCAAACGCGACGATCCGGTCATTTACCTTAGCGGCGGCCCCGGTTCTCATGCAGCATATTACGTCAAGCGCTTCAAGGAGCACGGCATCCTCAATCACCGCGATATGTACATACTCGAGCAGCGCGGTGTCGGTTACTCGGACGATTTCTGCCCCAACTACGGGGGGCGCAAGCCCGGGAAGTTCGACGTCGAATCCTACGACGAACAACAGCAAGCCGCTCTCGAAGCAAGCGACGACTGCCGCATCAATGCGCTGGCTGGCGGCGTCGATGTCAGCGGCTACAACACGATAGAAAACGCACGCGACGTGCATGCACTGCGGCGCTCGCTCGGCATCGACCAGTGGAACGTGTGGGGGATCTCTTACGGCACGATCTTGGGCCAGGCCTATATCCGCGAAGATTCGGAGGGTATCCGTGCGATCGTGCTCGACTCCATCGTGCCGATCAATGCACAGGACGAGGCGCACTACTGGCAGGTCGTACAATGGTACGACCGCGACCTGCAGAAACTGGACGAGTTGTGTCAGGCGCAGCCAAGCTGCGCGAAGCGTTACCCGGATCTCGGCAAGCGTTTGAGACAGGCCACCAGCACGGTCATCGATAATCCGATCACCGTCGGGGTCAAGGACACCGAACTCTTTCCGTCTGGCGAGGCGAGTATCTTCCAGGACCTCGCCGCTTTCCTGCCATTCGTCATGCTGTACGAGCAGACCAACTACCCTGGCCTGCCCGCGATGATCTACGCCTGGACCGATATCATCGAAAGCCGTGACGAGGATTTCTTCAAGGCGCTTGCCGGGGCGGCCGGAGACGACGACGGGTTTGGCGGCGGCAGCCAGGGTATGTACGATGCCATTTTTTGTCTGGACGGCTATCGGGAAGCGCAGATTCAGGCCAGCGCCGCCGATCGTGAGGCATTTCCGATCCTCGGAAACGTGCTGGGTTCAGAAGAGATAGACAAGAAGATCGCGCAACGCTGCCGTGAACTGGGCATGCCGCCAAGAGACTCCGCAGAATATGTGCCGGTCTCGACCGATATTCCGTCGTTGATCGTCGCCGGAGACATGGATCCGATCACGCCGCCGCCACTGGCGAAAGCGATTTTGCCGGGATTTTCAAACGCCACCTATGTCGAGTTCCCGTTCGCCGGTCACGGACCCCTGCGCTCGGTCGACTGCGGTGGCGATCTGCTGAATCTTTTCTACGACAGCCCACACAGCGAACCTGACCTGAGCTGTGTCGATCAGATGCAGGCTCCCGAGTTTCACACGCCGCTTTACAGAACCGCGATTGCGCCGCGAATGTTGCTGCTGGCGGTGGAAGATGAGAAAAAACTTATTGCACCTGGAGCATGGGGCGGTGTCAGCGTGCTCGTCTCGCTGATCGCGTTTATTTTCCTGACGGTCGCGCCAATCGGTCGTTTCATAGACAAGCGTCAACCCGTCGCGGTTGCCGGTGCCCGATGGTTCGCATGGCTGGCCGCAACGCTGGCAACGGCTGCGGTAGCGGTCATCGGTGCAGCGGCAGCAGTTACTTTTGATGAATCGGAACTGCTCGCCGCTTTCGGGCTGGTTCCCTGGGCGCGCTACGGCGCGGTCGCGGGTCTGCTGGCCGGGCTGTTCGGGATCGCGGCCATCGTGCAGACCGTGCGCACTCGCATGACGAAGCCATTGCCCATCGGCACGCTGCTCGGATTCCTGATCACGGGCCTCGCGTCACTGGGGCTGAGCTCATTCCTGTTGTACTGGGATCTCGGGCCGTTCTGAGATTGTGTGTGTTGGTTCATTTCTTTAAACTGGCGAAATAAACCTGACACCTTTTTCGAGATCAGCACCAGCGCTCAGGAGGAAATCGCGAAGTTGTATTGTTTCGGCGGTCAGCGCTGTGCGACCGGCAAATCCATTGTGATCCAATGCATGCAAATCTCTGGGCGCGCCATTTTATTGAGCCTCGTTAAACCGGCTTTTTCGCAACGATGAAAACGGCCTGGCCTTTGCCCGGCTGCCATTGGTGTTCGATCTCAAAGCCGGCAGCGCCCAGGCTGCTCACGAGATCCGCTACGGTAAAGACCTTCACCATCGGTATCAGGCCGAGGAATGTTCCAATCGGCCCAACGTACTTGAAGAATTTCATCGTATCGCCAAGACACGGGGTGCTGGTCACGAATATTCCGCCAGGCTTCAGTATCCGGAAAACGCGGGCAATAGCCGCTTCCCGGTCTTCCAGCAGGTGGAGAATGCTCAGCCCCAGCACGGCATCGAGGCTCTGATCGGCAGCATCGACTTCCTGCAGGGTCGCCTTTTCGAAAGTCACGTTGTCGATGTTTTTCGCGTCGGCCTTGGCCTGGGCGATCTCAATCATTTTCGACGAGATGTCCGTTGCACGAATGTGCCCGACGTAAGGTGCATGAGCAATGGCGGTCGAACCGGTACCACAACCAAACTCAAGTACCTTCATGTCCGGCCGAAAGTATTCGCGAGTCACCTGAAGTTTTTTCTGGTAGGAATCTTCATCGGCAATGGGCTTTTCCGAATAGCGTTGTGCAATCCTGTCCCAGAATTTCGTTGGATGTTTCATTTTCATTCCTCGTTTATTTGACTATTCGACGGCGTAGCAGGAAATACAGGCTCAGCAAACCCATGGTCCATTCGACGATGCCGGTTTGAATGAATAATTCGGTAGGCAGCCCGTCCAGCCAGGTGCTCAAGCCTCGCGAGATGCCATAGGCCCGATGCGCCACCGACAGAGCGATCGGAGTGTAGGTGAAAGTCGGGACAGAGACCGCGGCAACGATCAGCAGGCCCAGCGCCAGCAACAAGCCAGCGGACAGTCGCGTTGCAACCAGCACATTGGTGTCGAGCGTCAGGTCAGTACTGGCCATCGCAGACCATTCAGCTGGAGCCAAAAGCAACGCGCTGCCGCCTCCAAGCGCGGTAAGACCTGCCGCAAGCAGGATCACCGTCAAGCCAACAGATTTGTTCATATTCATCTCCAGATCCCCGGTCGGCGTTCGCCTCCAACCACACGAGCATGGTAGCCATACAGAAAACGTATTAGAATTCCCTAAAATGGCATTTCAGATGAACATATTTGTATGGATTGGCGATCAGTAGGATTTGACTGGAATCGGGCCAGGGCCTTTCTAATTACGGCCCAGGAGGGATCCCTGTCGGCCGCGGCTCGGGCACTTGGTATGACTCAACCGACCCTCGGGCGTCAGGTGAGCGCACTGGAAGTGGAACTGGGCGTAGCCTTGTTCGAGCGTGGTGGTCGAGGACTTGAACTCACACCGAGTGGGCTTGAACTGGTCGAACATGTTCGCGCCATGGGCGATGCGGCAAGCCGTTTGTCACTGACAGCTTCGGGTCAGTCAAACTCCATTGAGGGAACCATCTGCATAACCGCAACTGAAATCTCGGCTGCCTATGCCTTACCACCCATTGTCGAGAAGCTCAGACGCATGGAACCGGGTATCGAGGTCGAACTGATCGCATCGAACAGCACGCGCGATCTGAAGCGCCGCGAAGCCGATATTGCGGTGCGTGCGTTTCGGCCTACCCAGCCTGATCTGATCGCAAAGAAACTGAGCGATATGAATGCGTATGTCTACGCCACGCCTGGTTACCTGAATCAGCTCGGCAACCCAACATCGCCGGCTGACTTTGACGCCGCGGACTTTATCGGTTTTGATCGAACTGACCGGCTGATCGACGCGATTAACGGACTCGGGTTCAACCTGACGGCACGCAACTTTCCGATCATTACAGAAAGCCATCTCGTACATTGGGAACTGGTCAAGCACGGAGCCGGTGTTGGGGTCATGCCAGAGGAATTGGGTGACAGCGAACCCCTGGTCGAGCGCGCCTTGCCTGATCTTGACCCGCTAACTGGCGAGATCTGGCTGGTTGCACATCGCGAACTCAAAACGAGCCGGCGAGTCCGGCGGGTGTTCGACTTCCTGGCATCCGAGCTGACAGCTTAATACCCGCGCGACAATCCGGAGGAGCGGCTTCCAGCCGCGATTCCGGGCGTCAGCCTCGACCCATTCCTGTCATTGTGAACATAGCCTCTATGTCAGCGAGCCTAAATAGGGGTGTCTCGGAGTCGGGTTGGGAGGTTTCGGCGGTGGAAGCGGTACTTTTTTTGTTTTGATGTTTGTTTTTGGTCAATAGCCGTTATAGAGCCTTCATTTGCTTGATGGAAAATGACCACTCCGCCGGAATTTATGATGCCCGTTCTTGTCTCAGTGTGAGTGTGCTGAATGTCATAAAGAGGTCTCCGTCAAGTGCATAAGCTCCTAGTCCGCAGCGGCAAATTCTTTGTTGTGATAGCTGCCACATGGGCGGTTGGAGCTTCGCTCTATATATTCTTCTCACCAGTATCGGCACACGGCGTGACAGGCCTCATGTTGCGCGACTCAAGCACAATGGTGGAGGTTTTCACCCGAGAGCAGTCTTGGGACGAAGCGCAAGGTCTCTGGGGTATTTTGTGGCTTGTTTTTTTCAGTGGACTTTATCTTTTGGCAGTTCGGGTAGCCTGGAAAGGCAACCACATAGCGCTGGCGATCATGAGCGTGACAGCTGTTGCGCTGTCTATCGTCACGGGGTTCTCGATTGGGGGTGCTTTCTTGCCGGCGGCGCTCGGCTTGTTTATTGGAATGCTATTGTTTCTCTCATCTAAGCTACTGAGGGCGCAAAGTTGATCATATACATATTGCTAACTGGCATAGCGGTTGGAATACTTCCAGGTCTTCTTAAAATAGACAAGATGTTTAGCATTACTAATATAGTCGTGGGTTTCGTTGGCGCATTGGTAGGCGCTTTTTTAGGATTTGGCGACGCGCCATTATTTCTCAAGTACCCGTTTCTAAATGAGATAACTCTTATGGTTGCTGTATCGTTTCTGTTTGTCTTTATTAAAGTATCCGTAGCAAGAAAACGAATAGTTCCATAAATCTTGGATATCGCCTTCGGGTCGTTCTGAGACATAAAGGAAGTTCCGCGCCGATCAATGGACGGTCGCGGAATTAAATAACCGACTTCTCAGCAGGCAACAACCGGACTGAAGCCGCTGTTCGCCGAATCGGCTAGACTGCGTTGATGTCTTACGCGATTAACAATCGAAGTGAGAATTATCGATGGAGGTCATCGCTTGGATCAGGAGTATTTCTTAAGAGAAGTGGTTAGTCGTTGGGGTGAAGGGTCACAACTGACTCGCTTGCCCGGAGAGTATGACCGGAATTTTAAAGTTTCCGGACGTGCAACTGGCATCCTGAAAATCATGCATCACGGTTGTGACCGCGCTCTTGTCGAAACTCAAGTGGCAATGCTCAATCACCTTGCTCAGGTGGACAATTTGCCGACACCGCGTGTTATCCCCTCTCTTGAGGCGAATGAAATTGAATGCGTTGAAACGGAAGGCACAAAGCGTTTGGCGTGGATGATCAGCCTGTTGCCGGGCCAGACACTGGCCAGTGCGGCGCCAAATGGTCTTTCTCTGATGCGGGATATCGGCGTGTCTCTTGCTCAACTGCATGTTGCGCTGAAAGATTTCACGCACCCGGGGCTTGACCGGACGTTCAAGTGGGATCTGAAGGCCGCCGATTGGTTTGAGCCCTTTGTGCCGCAAATTCACGACCCGGCGCGCATCGCAACAGTCAGTCGGGTTTTTGCTGACTACAAGAGCAGCCACCAATTGTTTCTGAAATCTTTGCCGCAGCAGGCGATACACAACGACCTGAACGATCACAACATCCTTGTAATTATCGATGGCGGCGGGACCAGCCGTGTCACGGGTCTGATTGACTTTGGCGACATTCTCTACGGGCCAATTTTGGCGGATGTTGCTATCGCGGGCGCGTATCTTGTTCTGAATTGCGACAACCCGATCGAAAGGCTAGCGAGGTTTCTGGATGGGTATCAGAGCGTTCACCCGTTAACTGAAGCAGAAATTGACGCGGTCTGGCCACTAATTCTGACGCGGCTGGCAGTGAGTGTTACGAATGCGGCTGTCATGAAGCAGGAGAGGCCGGACGACCCCTATGTAGTCGTGACAGAGGGGCCGGCCTGGCAACTGCTCGACCGGCTGGACGCATTTGACGAAACGGTTATTCGCCTACGGATGCGCAAAACCCGGCACTCTAGCTAACGACAAAAAGATCGACTCCAACGTCAAATCCCAAGCAGACTTTCCAAACCAACGGTGACACCTGAATCCAGCGAGCCGATTTTGCACAACGATAAAATGATGCCGGGTGCGAAGCATTCATAATCGGTCGTATCGTGGCGCAGGGTGAGGTACTGGCCTACGGTGCCGAAAATTACTTCCTGGTGTGCAGCAGAGCCATGCAGGCGCAGTGAGTGCACCGGAATACCTTCCACATCACCGCCCAACGACCCGGCCACGATTTCGGTACCGCGACTATGGCCGTCATGTTTGCGTGCGGCAGCCATGCGCGAGGCAGTATGTAGAGCTGTGCCGGATGGAGCGTCAGGCTTGTCATGATGATGCATTTCGACTATCTCGGCTGACTCAAAATGCGGCGCTGCCAGTTCGGCAAAACGCATCATCAACACCGCGCCGACCGCAAAATTTGGCACCACCAGGCAGCGGGAGGCCAGGCCAGACCACGCGTTACGCAACGCGTCTATGCGAGCCACGGTATAACCGGAGGTGCCGATCAACACATCCGCGCCGCTGTCTCGCCACCGCGGGACGTTCTCGTCGGCGGCCGATGGGTTGGTCAGTTCGATTACAACATCGCAATCGGACAGAGCCGCGGGATCACCGCTGGCGCTGTGTCCCAGGATATCCTGATCGTCACGCCCGGGTGCGTAGAGCCCACCAATGACCAGGTCATCGATAGCCTCAATTGCCTCGATTGTTAACCGACCCATGGTGCCGTTGGCACCGGAGATCCCCACCTTGATCATGAAAACGCAGCCGTATATTTTTGTCGGGCGACGCCACTTATTGGAATCAGTCGGGCGACAACAGTTGACGCACTCATCATTATTGGAAAACTCCTGAACACAATCAGTTAACCTTCAGTGCAACCTTTGGCTTGCAGCAGTCGTACGAGAACATTAGTTTGTCATGCAGAATCTCTTGCAACGAACGTACCGATTTCCGCGCATCATTACGGGTATTCCTCATTTCAATAATTCATTGTGGCCTTTTTCTTTCGATTAGTCGGTTTCAATCGGGTGCTGGGCAGCCTTCCAGGCCGGGAATCCGTCCCGAAAGTAGTAGACTTTCTCAAAGCCCCATGAGACCGCTTTTTCCGTGCCCTTTGATGAGCGCAGGCAGCGGGATCCGTGGCAATAGATCACGACCTCTTCGGCCCGGTCGACCAATTCACTGAGCGCTTTTTTGGTGAACATTTTTTCCAACTCGAGCAGAACTGCGCCAGCGACATGGCCCCTGTTCCAGTCAACGTGTGGGCGCGTGTCTATAAACAGCGCACCGCGATCGTACAACTGTCTGGCCTCGATTACATCGATCGACGTTGCCCCTGGAATAAACGAGGGTGAGACTTCTGTATCTTTGCCTGTCGCAGACAAGCCCGCCAAACGCAGGCCTTCACGTAGACGTTCCCGTTCATCGGCCACATTGAAGGTCCATAGATCAACGTCTTCAAGTGTGTAGGGGCCAAACATTAGGGAATCAACGCCTTCCTGAATCTGATGACGTTCGACACTTAGCCGATTCAGTGCATCAATCGTAAGCATCGCCTCGTTTGTACGGCCGAGCTGTCCAAGCGCCGCGGCAAGTACGATCAAAGACCGGCCATCTTCTGGATTACCCTGAGTCGCACGATTCAATGTGTCCGCTGATTGCTCATACTGTTCCAGGTTGAATTGCGCCAGCCCGAGCCAGAACAGGTACTCATGCGGATATCGAGGATCCAGCCGCATCGCCGCTTGGATGGCCTCGGCACCTTCAGCCGAACGGCCACCCTGGATCAGCGCGGTGGCCAGTGCCTCGTAGCCGACCGGATTGTTTGGTTCCGCTTCGATCGCGCGTTTGGCTTCGGCGATCGCTTCGTTCGTGCGTCCCCGATCGGATAATTCGAACGCAGATGCCTGGTAAGTGAGCGCTCCTGGATCTTCCATTGCGCGTCTGAAGTTTTCGGCTCTGCGTTCCCCGACTTCTGTCCAGCTGAGCCGCTGGAAGCCAACCCAAGCGTCATTTCTTGTGCTTATGTTATTGTCCATGACTTTACGATAGAGCGTCGCAAGCGCCGCATAGGCCAGGCTGTAGTTCGGATCAAGTTCAATTGCCCGTTCAAAATAGGGGACTGCCTGGGCAAAAGCTTCTGGCGAATTGCGTCGGTAGTGTGCCCAGCCACGCAGGAACGCATCGTGAGCCTCCGGATTGGTTGTTTCATGAATGACCACTTTTTCGGACAGTGTAAGGCTTAGTTTGAGTGCCGAAACGATTTTCTTGATGACACGATCCTGCAACGCAAAGACATCGTCGGTGACGTCATCGTAACGTTCGGCCCACACGTGCCCACCCGTCAACGCATCGATCAATTGTGCGTTGATCCGCACGGTGTCGCCGGCGCGGCGCACGCTGCCCTCGAGCACGTAGCGAACACCAAGCTGTTCTGCAACATCCGATACCAGTACCGGCTGATTCTTGTACGTAAACACTGAATTGCGTGCGATGACAAACAAACCAGAGATCTTGGAAAGGTCGGTGATCAGGTCTTCGGTCATGCCGTCGACAAAGTATTCCTGTTCTGGATCACCGCTCATATTGTCGAATGGCAGCACGGCGATCGACGGCTTGTCTGGCAACGGAAAGGCCATGCGTTCAACGCTGGCCGGTTCGATCTCTGCAACATCGCCCAGCTTGACGATGAGCCCGTAAGTTACGCTGGCAGCAACCAGGCTGAGTGCGCCGAGAATGACGTAGTCTGCGTTGCGGAGTGAGAGGTCGGGGCCCTGGTCGGTTTCAGAAAGTGGTGCCGTGCGCACGATGCCTTGTGGTGTGATCTCGTACATCCACCCAAATACAAGTGCGATCGGAAAACCGACGATTGCGCCAATTATCACATAGCGAATGGCCGTTTCGGGAATACCAAGACCGGGGAAAACGACATCGGCTATTTGCAGCAACAACCAGGCGCCAACGATGTACAACGCGATAACTCGGAACACATGGCGACGCCTCAGATCACCGAGTAGCGAAACCGCATGTTTCGTGTCGCTGGCCATCGCAACACTAAGGATAGCCCAGGAATCGCTGACGCGAGGCTTTTTTTTGAGGCGTTTCCGTCGACCCGGCCCTTGCGCCGTCCCCGTAATTACCAAGAGCTCTTGTCAACGAGCAGATTCAGGAGCAGGAGACCATGGACGACAAAACCGACAGAAAGCGCCGTAGCAAAGCTGCTCTTGGTCACTTCGGGCTCACCCAACACGATCCGCCAGAGAACCAGAGATAGGGGCAAAAAGAGAACAACCCCACTCGCAGTCCCGGGTGAGTATTCTCCGAAAACGTAGGTCGTGATCAGGTGAAAGAAAGCGTTGCTGAAGAACAGCATCTGAACACCGGCGCAGACCAACCGTATCCGCGAACCCGCGGACGGTCTCGATGCCGCCCAGCCAAGCATGATCATGGGCACGGTCACAACAGTCATCATGCTGATCCAAAAGGGAGCCGGAAGCGGTTCGAAATGCCGCGTGACCCAAGCTGGAAGCCCGAAGATCCATTCGTCGGCGAAATGCGCCAGCCACTGTGCGGTGATGAGCCCGTAGATCTTCCGCATCTGCATGATGCGGTAGCATAACGTAAATTCGAAGAGGACAGCACGCGGTGATTTCGGCAGGCGGGATCGCTCCCTCTTTTTCTTCAGATTTTCGAACGCTACTATCGGCCAGAAGGAGTCAATCGAGATTGAACAAGCGGCCGTTCGTATTCAATGGTTGCAATCACCAGCAAAAAGAGGCGAGTGAGGAACAAACACGGCTTCACTTTGTCCTCGTGAATTGTTTTGTTATGCGTTTTCCTAGCTCCGATATGAACTCCAATTGGGGCGCGCCTCTTCGCGATAACAAGTCATCTGTCATAGAAGTTCTTAAAGTGCTACATGCTTTTCGTATTCTGTCGTATTCATTATTATTGTCGTGCTCGTCACTTGTGATGTTGCCTGTCTTTTCTTCTCCAGTTACACCGGCAACAACTTCTTGGAGTGATGCATACAATCTTTGTGATTTACGGGAGAGATAAATACCCCCTCCGTCAAAATACCAATCTCTTAGGCCTTCGCTCAGCTTCCGCAACTTTTCATGCGTCACTGATGTGTCGCGTGGCCACTTGGGTAGCAACCGTGTTTTATCCCAAAGAATTTTGTACTGATCTGTTCTTTTCTCTAGCAGAGAATCGTTTATTCGACTTCTTGTATCCAGCGTGTTCTTTATTACGGCTCCAATGTAGGATACCAACGCGCCGACAAGACTAGAAACAATTATGATGCTTACTTTATCTGCCATGAATCATCCCTTACGTATTACAGGCAATGGAAGGAACGTTATAGCCACATTTATCAATATGAGCAATTACCTTGATTTGGGGCATGTAATCAGCTAGTTATCAAACTTCGCCCACAATTATGATTTTAGTAAATACGAATGCCGCTGTTGGGACGAACTGACCGGTACGGGTGACGAATTCCGGCTTTGCGGCGCTTATTCTAAGGGCGGCTTGGGGTCGAAAGAGGCCGTGACGCAGCGCACTAATTGTTCCCGAAAAAACGGCCAAGTATCTACCGAATTGCGGGAAAGGTGTCAGGTTTATTTTTGCGGGAAAGGTGTCAGGTTTATTTTGGGGGATCCAAAATGTGTCGGCCGGTACGCGTGGTGCAAAGCGGGGAAAGGTGTCAGGTTTATTTTGGGGGATCCAAAATGTGTCGGCCGGTACGCGTGATGCAAAGCGCGCGAATTGCGTTAGGAAATAACCCTTGGTCTGATCAGGGTTTAGCGGACACGGCCTCACCACCGAGAAAACTCCTAGACACAATCACTTCAACACGCCGTAAACATCAACACGGAAGATAGCACTCTATTTTCTTCTTGAATCCTTTAGCCTCGAATTCACCTGCTTTCTCAAAAGCATCATCGCAGTAACCCACGAAGGAACTCGAAGCCAGTAGTGATACATCTAATTGGCTGCTTAGTCCCTCGATCCTGGCAGCAAGATTTATCGTCGCGCCAATCACCGTGAAATCCAGTCTCTTGAGCCCACCTACGTTGCCATACAGTACTTCTCCGTAATGCAAAGCAATGCCATGTTTTAGGGCAGGCAGTCGTTTATTTGATCGCGCCTCATTCCAATCTGCCAATCGCCGGTTGGCTTCTCTTGCGGCCGACAGTGCCTCGCTGCACGATTTCTGTGAACTAACATTCTCCGTTACCGGAAAAATCGCCAGCATTGCGTCTCCTACGAACTTCAGGACCTCACCATTGCAACCGTATATGCTCTCAACAAGACAGGCAAAATACTCATTCAACCAAGTCACCATCTCGTGCGGTTTGGTTTCGTTCGAAAGACCGGTGAAGTTACGCAAATCAGAATACCAGATGGCCGCCTCAACTCTTTCCACATCCCCGGGCTTGATGCTCCCGCTGAGGACTTTCTGACCAGGAGTGTGTCCAATATATACGTCCAGTAAAGTGGTCTTCACCAGCTCCTGTAGTTTGAGTTCCAGGCACAGGGATAATATTGGAATAAGCTGTTCCAGCTGCGCGATCTGGTCTTTATCAAAGCCATCGGAATTATTTGACACCAAGCTCATCATATGAAGATTCTGTTCATCATTATTCAGACGTGTGGCGAAATAAGTTGTCGCACCAATTGCTGACAATTCCTTAAACAACGGATATTGGATCTGGGTTTTTTCATCGTTGACCTTGAAGTAAACGGAAGTTCTTCCCTCAAACAAGAGCCAGAACGGTGATTTTTGTAGTTGCGCAGTGGTTGTGCAACCAAAGCTCAGAAACGTTTCAATGCAGCTGCCCCGCTCAAATTGGTACGTATCATGATGGTATACAAATGGGTTATCCATCTTCTCAGCTGCTATGTTTTCATCCATCCAAACGTAGCGGAGCACCTCTATTTGCGGATGCAGAGTTTTCATTGCCAGGGTGGCTCGGCGGATGCCGAAACCCTCGTCGGCCAAAGCGCTGCAAAAACCATTCAAAACTTCTGGTATAGATCCAAGGTAGCGTGCTTCTTCAAGAAGCCACTTGCTTAGTCTATGTTCTGCAAAATCTGTCACGTGCGCGCTCAATTTCCCATCTTGAATTACGTACCATCAAATGAACGCTCGCGAACCGGCTTGTGTCCGTTGCGGGAATTTGCGGAGATCAGTTATTAGCCCAGGACGATGTTAAACGTTGCGGCGACTGCAGCGCTGGCGCTGGCGTTAACCGGGCCGAAAGTGTGCGTCACTAGCGCACGCTCGGCCTTCGAGTGACGTTTGTAGAGGAAATCTCCCGCATTGCGCTCAGTTTCCTCGGCCACATAGAGTTGCGTGGTCAGACGGTCGAAGCCAGGAGCCGTGACCCGGTAGTGGATGTGCGGCGTGCGCCCTGTATAAGGCACCGGCCGCAGCGTGCGGAAGTGGTAGCGGCCCGCGCGATCGGTGACCATAGCGCCAAAGCCCTGGAAGCGTGAATCCGGCTTTCCTTCATCACCAGGGTGATGGTAGACACCGCCATGATCGCATTGCCAGATTTCTACGCGGGCGCCATCGACAGGTGTGCCGTTGCGATCCACAACGCTGCCGTGAACGTAGGCGAGTTGGCCGGGCGATACCTCGTTTTTCCCCATGACTCGCAACAGATCGTTGTCACTGTCGTTGGGAATCTCCACGGGATAGAACGGGCCTTCGGCATCGGACGGTGTAACCGGCAGTAGTTCATTGTCCGCAAGGAGTCGATGCCAAGGTACGACACCGGCTGCGACCAAAGCGGCGACGATGCTGCGGCGCTGGAGTTGACGAGAGTTCATAAGCCCACCTGTTCGGTCTGCAGTTATTGAAGTGTAGTAGAAGCCCATTCGGGCCGGTGATAGCTTACTGTCTTAAGAAATTGGCAGCAACAGGCGCCCGGTATATAACGGTGAGCAATGCGGCAGCGGCGTGAAGATACGCACAAGAACAAAATTTGCTCCCGCAGGTGTTTACGTTCGCGCTTCCAGGTCGCTGTGCCTAATTATGGACGTTCCTTAACCGTCTACCGATATTCCGCATGAAATTGACCATCATTAGCATTGCAACACCCATCACGATTTGTGCGGTTGCCACAAGCCCTCCAAGTATCTGAGGGCTTATGATGATTGCTAGGGCTAGGATGATGAAAACAACTCCTGGAATAATCAGCCAAAGGCCAGAGCGCGGCTTGTCCATCATGCCCCTGCAGGTCTCTGCCATCGGACACATCGGCATTGGTGCTGTTTGTGCCATTTGATTGTCCGTTTGACTCAAGTTTGAATATGGGGTCAGAGTACATTTCCCCCAAAAGCATTACATATGTCCCGAAATTTTCGCCCGGTAGCGGGTGTTTTTGGGCGTGGCTTACTGAGAAAATGTACTCTGACCCCAATGACGTCTTACACGACCTCTGCAGAGGAGGGGTCCGGTGCCCGGGTCGCGATCATGTTGAAATGTGAAACGCGGTTTCTTCCGTTCTCTTTGGAATGGTAAAGGGCTTGATCGGCCTGCTCGATCAGGAGCTCGCCGAGTTTGGCAACATTGAACGGCTCATCCCGTAGTAGTTCAAGCGTTGCTGCACCTATGCTGATCGTAACCGCGCGGTCCAAGCCGGATAAAGCCTGAACAACTTTGCGGATATGCTCCGCCGCTGCAATGGCCCCAGTCGCATCAGTTTCCGGAAGTACAATCGCGAATTCCTCGCCACCGTAACGCGCAACAAAGTCTCCACCCCTGGTTTCATCGCGAAGCGATTTTGCGACCCGTCGCAGGGCCTTGTCACCAGCCGGATGCCCGAGATCGTCGTTGAATTGTTTGAAGTAATCCACATCAGCCATCAGGATGGAAACCGGGCGCTCGTTCCGTCGACAGGAACTGAGCACAATCTCCAATTGCAAAAATAGGCCACGTCGATTTGCCACACCGGTCAGGCTATCGGTAGTGGCCTGTTCGGAAAGTAATTTATTAGCCCGCTCCAATTGTTTGGATTGCTCCAAAATAGTGTTCTCCGCTTTCTTCCGCTCCGTTAAATCGACAACGGAGCAAAGCGTAAGGATGCCGTCCGGAGTTTCGATTGGATTTAGCCGCACTTCGACTGGAAATGTTTCTCTGTCCTTTCTTTGGGCCACGAGATCGAGCCCACCCATTCGTCGTGTGGACGCCTTGGCCAAATACTCGTTTCTGTGTGTTGGATGGTTCTTCTTTGCATGAGCCGGGACCAGGATTTCTATTGGCTCGTTAGTCAGTTCCCCGGAGGAGTACTCGAATAAGTTTTCAGCTTCATGATTGACGTGCACGATCAGTCCTTGCTCATTGACCATGATCATTGCTGCTGGGGAGGCTTCGATTCCCAGGCGGAAGCGCTCCTCCAGTTTTCTTCTCTCAGTCAAGTCACTGAATATGACAACGGCGCCGACGAGTTCGTCGAACTGGCGCATAGGCGTGCTGGTGTATTCAATAGGAAAACTTGACCCATCTTTATGCCACAGGACTTCGTCTGTCACTCTGTGTATCTGGCCATCTGTCGCAGCGGCATACATCGGGCATTCTTCGCGAGGGTAGGCAGTGCCGTCAGGGCGAGTGTGGTGTGCGAGCGCATGCATGCGTTGTCCGAGCAGCTCTGCTTCCGAATAACCCAGCATCGTGCAGACTGCGGCATTGACGAATGTGATTTTTCCTTCCAGGTCCAAACCGAAAATTCCCTCTGCGGCAGACTGTAGGAGAAGGTGCTTTGTTCGTTCTGACTTCGTCAGAGCTACTACTGTCTTGTTACGTTCGGCGATCTCGGACGCCAGTTTTGCAGTTCGCTGTGACACCAGCTGTCTCAGCACCTCGGATCGTTGGCGCAGTTTTATGATAACGATGCCAATGACTACGGCGATTCCGAGACCAATCGTCGCGTAGGCAATCGAAGTCGCTTTCAATTCGGCGTCCGTTTGGGCAATGATATAGGTTAGGGGCAGACTGACCTCGAGTACGCCACGGACGTCGCCTATCTGCCAGTCTGTTTTCGGCGACAACGGATGAGTGTTGTGGCAGTCGACGCAATCCGGTCTCATTACATCGGCGGTTGCGTATCGCAACACGGCTACCTTGCCCTGTGTATCAAATCGATAGAATGGCTCGTCCGGATTCGCAGATAGGAATACCCAGGCATCGCTGTCGAAAGCATCTGTTTCTATATCCGTTTGACGAACTCTGTGTGGGAAGGGATAAGGGCTGTACAGGTGTGATTTGGCTCCGGATTCATGCTGCCCGATGCGCTCACCCAGCATCATGCTCAAAGTGGCCGGGAGCGGTATCGTGTCGGAGTGCGATGTGTAGTCATGTGAAGCTTCGAGTCCGTTCCGTCGGACTTTATCGACAACTTCCGAGGTGTAGAGCGTGCGGAATTGCGTGAGCGCAACGGAATAAAGTTGTGCTGTTCTCAGGGCCGTAGATCTCATCAGCCCTGACTGGAGCTGCGATACGTGCCAGACCATGCCTGCCACGACTATGCCGAATACCAGAATCAGGATCAGTACGCTACGTAGATGCTTTAGGGTTGACACTGGTTGAGCGTGGTCTTGTTGCATCCTTTCTCTACATCTTGAGTGCGCCGTTCGTCGACGCTGACCGATAAAGTTGGTCGAGAAAGACAGCAGATACCCACCCGCGAGTTCTCGAGCGCATAGGCCAGCCACAGACCGACCTGTCTAATGTTATCGGCCGGCGCCGGCAGGACTTTATCTATAACGTATCTGGGTCGTTGCGATCGGCGTCGCATTTCTTCCGGCAATTTGCCTGAACTTCGATAGGAGGCTTCGTCGTTTTCCACTGGTTGCCACATCTTATGCGGTGCTTTATCGCTGAAATGGTAATATTTTCGGCCTCACCACGGTCTTTAATATTGTCCTGCGCCGCAGGGCCGCGGGGATAGACAATGAATGTATTCGTTACTGTCGTTCTGATGACTATCGTCATAGTCGCGAGTGTTTTCTTTTTGAATCGCCCGCAAATAATGACGGTTTCTGCCAACATTCCCGACGATTTTCCCCCCGATGAGTTTTCGCACAGCAGTTTCGAACGCCTGTTGCGAACCTACGTCGACAGTAATGGACATCTCGACTATCAATCCTGGTATGAACACACTGATGCTGTTGGCCAACTGGATTCATATCTTGCCGCGGTTACTCAATACAGTCCCGAAACAACGCCGGAGAGGTTTGTTACATCAAACGACGCGCTGGCGTACTGGTTGTATGCGTATAATGCCTATGTCATAAAAAGCATCCTCGACCGGTGGCCGCTGGAATCGGTTACCGACGTAAAGGCGCCAATCGAAATTGTCAAAGGCTTCGGGTTTTTTTACCGACTGCGTTTTATCTTTGGCGGGAGGGCCTACAGTCTGTATACGATCGAGAATAAGAAAATTCGTGCTGAGTATCGGGATGCAAGAATCCATTTTGTCTTGAACTGCGGGAGCGAAAGCTGCCCCATTCTTCGTACAGAATTGCCGACCGATGATGCGTTGGAGACACTTCTTCAGCAGGCGGCGGTTGATTTTGTTAGCGATGAACGCAATGTACGAATCGATCAGAAGAGTCAGCGCATCGTTCTATCTGCCATTTTCAAGTGGTACGAAAAGGACTTCACCAACGATTTGAGGCGACGTGGCCTGTCTGCAGACCAGGGATTACAGGCATATATCGCCAGTATCGCGCCTGACCCACTGCGTAAGGCAATTGCGGCGTGCGTCGGGTGTAAGATCGAATTCGATGACTACGATTGGACAGTTAACCGGACAAGGTAGGGCCCAGATACATAGAACGAATCACGTGTTGAATCTTGGCTGCCTCCGGGGGGCGATTTAGTGATCGCGGGATTGTTCCCGGTGGTCTAAGCTAGCTTATATGGCATGAAATCCTGGGTCGTGACGTTTGGCAGATGTCAGCATGGGACTGGGCCACTGCAGAATTAGCTGTTGTCATTAGGGAGTTCGGTTGGCCAAAAAAATCGTAATCGTTGGAGGGGGATTCGGCGGCGCTTTTACGGCGAAGTATCTGCGCAAGTATGCGGCTCGGGATACTCAAATCGAGCTAATCAACCGTGATAACTACTTTGTTTTTCAGCCGCTATTGCCAGAGGTTGCGTCCGGCACGATAAATGCCCCGGACGCCGTCACTCCGCTACGTCAGCTGCTACCCGACGTGCGCGTACGTATGGCCACGGTGACGGGCATCGACATCGAAGCCCAACGTGTACATTTGTTGCAAGGCAGCTTTCGCACCCCGCATTCGATGTTATACGACCACCTGGTTATGGCTGTCGGGCAAAAGACCAATCTGCGTATTGCTCCCGGATTCAATGCTCACAGTATCCGCATGCGTAGTCTCGCGGATGCGCACGAACTTCGCAACAAGGTCATCCGACGGCTAGAACATGCCGATGTCACGAAAGACCCAGTGATAAAAAACCGCCTGCTGACATTTGTCGTTGCAGGCGGTGGCTTCTCTGGCGTTGAAACAATCGGCGAAATGGTGGAAATGATCCACCGTACGCTACGCTTTTATCCAAACATAAACGAGGATGAGGTCAAAGCAATTCTCGTGCAATCCGGTAAGCGTATTTTGCCAGAACTGCCCGAGAAACTTGGAGAGTATGCCGCGTGCATCCTGCGTAAACGCAAAGTGGAGGTAATCTTGCAAGCGCGCGTAAGCGAAGCGACGGCGAATGCCGTGTTTTTGTCGGATGGGCGGCGCATTGAAACCTGTCTCCTCGTCACAACCGTCGGGAATGCTCCGCGTAAGATTGCAGAAGATCTCGGTCTGGAGCTGGAGCGTGGCAAGATTCCAGTTGATCGATGCATGCGCGTACGGGGTCAGGACAATATATGGTCGCTCGGTGATTCAGCGCTTATACCGATGAATGATGAGGGCACGGAATTTGCGCCGCCGACTGCACAGTTTGCAGTACGCGAGGCAAAATCTTTAGCAAAAAACATCGCAGCGATTCTTGCTGGACAGGCGCCGACAAAATTCGAATTCAAGCCAATGGGGGCTCTCGCCTCTATTGGCAGCTACAAAGGTGTCGCCGAGATCATGGGCTTCAGTTTTTCCGGGCTGATCGCCTGGATGACCTGGCGCTTCCTCTATATCGGCATGCTACCGGGATTTTCGACGCGACTGCGTGTTGCGCTCAACTGGGCATTCGATTACGTGTTGCCACGCAGTATCGTGCAGATTGCGAATCGGGATACCCCGGCAACCATAACCAGGTATTATAAAAAGGGCGACGTGATTTCGTCGCCCGGGCAGCATGTCGATGGGTTTTATGCCGTTCTCGATGGCTATCTTGAGTCGCGAATACCCCAGGGCGACGGCCAGGATGACTTTGTGCGGGTGCTCGGACCCGGTGACCACTGGGGCGAGCGTTCAGCGTCGAGCACGAATCTTACTCACGGAACACTTACCGCGACAGAAGATGCAAGTGTACTGATACTTGGCATAAGTGACTTCCGACAACTCCGCGCCGGTTTGCCCCCACTCGATGACTACTTCAAGTCAATTAGTTCAAAAATCTACGCACCGTCGCTGCGAGACGCCGGCGTCGGTGTGGATTCAGACACCGATGCCGGCGTGTCCTAGCGCGGTTTCCGCAAGTTACTCTCTCACTCCTCAGTTGTGTGCTAACTCTTTGAGCCTTGCGGGGAGTCGCCTCACGCGCGTTCTGTTGTGCATTGGACTGCAGATCGGTTTCGGCGCCGCCCAATGCTGCACACCGCGCCGACCGGCGGTATCCTCATCCGAGAGGTAGAACGTATTAAGAAAACAACGATAACCCGACTGTTGATTGTGGCGTTACTTATCGCAGCCATCCTAATGCTTCGTCTGCTACCGGTGAGCCAGTGGCTGACAGGCATGGAGGCCTGGGTTCAGGCGCATCCGATTGCGGGCTGCTTTGTTTACCTGGGCCTGACAGTAACCGCCATCGTCGCACTTACGCCGGGCTGGATACCGATGATGCTGGCGGGACTGTTGTTCGGACTGGTTCCGGGTGTCTTGTATGGGCTGCTGGGGATTACGATCGGCGCGACTGCCGCAATGCTTGTCGGGCGAACGCTCGCGCGCAGCTGGGTGGAACAACGTATCTCGGGCAATGAGCAGCTATTAGCTTTGGACGACGCGCTTGATGAGCAAGCGTTTACGATCGTAGCGCTTACTCGCATCGCACTTGTGATCCCGTTCAATATGTTGAATTACGCTTATGGGTTGACTCGCGTTCCGGTTCTCATTTATGCGTCTGCAACTGCCATCGGTATGCTGCCCGTCGTCGCGTTGTACGCTTATCTCGGTTCGCTCGCGCGCGATATTGGCGAGATTCTCTCGCGTGAGGCAGATGTGGGCACAAGTGTCTGGTGGCTCGGCGGAATCACATTAATCGTAATGACGATCATAGTGTTTGTAGTCAGGCGCACGGTACAACGCAATTTGGAGCAGAGGGTACGACGCAACAGGCGCGCTGATCAGACGAAGCCCTAGAGCGCGATGTAAGTCCTGGATCGGTTTTTCGATCAGCCGATTGTGCGGTTTGGCCTGGCGTCTCGCTCGGTTAAATAGTCCGGCATCTTGTAAAACCAGATTTGATATAAGGATACGACCCACATGTAAGCAAAGCATGCAGCCATGAGCGCTCCGCTTATCATCACGAACACCGCGAAAGGATTGAATAGCTTTGTGATGTACCAGGAGCTTACGTCTACAGCGATACCAATAAACGGTGCGATCACCACCGCACACTTGAACCACACAGGTCGCAGGAACGCGTGGCTGAAAATCAGTCCCATAATAAAGAAGATAAATGTCAGGCCGAACAGATGGATGTGGGATACGCGCACGAGAGTGAAGATATCCATGCCAGTGTCGCGATCAACGACGGTTTTCAAGTTTTCGTATCCATCAAGGTTTGAAAGATGTGGATTGCTGCCGTCATGGCAGCTCAGGCAGTACCGGTCGATCACAGTGCTGACATTCGATTCATAGTCTGCCTTGGTCGCTCCGTCGTTTATCCATTTGACAATTTTGACTATGTCCTGGCGTGGAAGCATCCCGGACATTGGCCCGTGTAATGCCGATTCGAGCCGCGTACCTTCGTCAGACCCGCTATAGGCAATGACTATGTCCTGAAACGAGAGCGTTATCGCATTCCCGTCATGTCCGGAGTGAGAGGTATAGATGTAGAGAAGAGCGAACGCGTAGCCTGCGGCGAGCACCAACAGCGTTCCCGTATACAGAAATCGTCTGCTCAACGGCAATTCCTGAAAGTGCAGATACATACGATGAATGGGCCGATCTGTCATGGTCACTCCTCGTCGGCGGCGATACAGGGTAGCTCGACGTACACGACCGATTTCGGCGTGCTCGACGCATAGTGGGCTGCGATGCGCTCGATGTCCGCTTGCCTCAGTGGCGCCGACATGGCGTGCATAGCGACATTGCTGCGCTCGCCACTGACGTATGTTTCCAGCGTCTTCACGATGTACTTTTCGTGTTGGCCTGCCAGCAAGGGAAAACGTGGGTCGGTGCTATTGCCCCCGATCCCGTGGCAGCGGTCACATCTTGTGATCCAGTCCTCTGCACTGAGTAACGGGCGAGCCTGCCGTGGTTTCTGTTCGGCATAAAATGACGCCAGGTCATCAATGTCCTCATCGTTCAGACTTTCAATCGCCGACACCATGACGGCATGGTCGCGCTGTTCATCGCGGTATTCCCTGAGCGCCTTGGCGGCATACTGCGCGTCCTGTCCGGCCAGCGTCGGAATATCAGTTGCATCAGCATTGCCATCTGCCCCGTGGCAGCCTGCACAGGACTGCGCTAGCGCTTCGCCTGCCTCAGAATCACCTGTGCCGCGCGTCGCAGTAGGCTGGGGTTCTTGCGCAGCATAGTACGCACCCATGTTTTGAATCGTTTCTTCGTCCAGGAACGAAACCAGAGTTTTCATAATGCCAGCCGGCCAACTGCCGTTTTGATAGTTTTTAATGGCGGCCAAGAAGTAGTCTGGATGTTGCGCCGTTAGGTTGGGCGTTCCGGGTATGCTGCTATTACCGGTGGCACCATGGCATCCGGCGCACCGGTCCGCAGCTGCCTTTTTCCCGGCCGTCAACTGATCTGTTGCGGCGGCAGCAGATTCGTCTTTTTCTGGTGCGACGGCAATTGCTGGAGGCGCCAGGTTGGAATAGTACTGGGATACTCTCAGTAGTGCGTCTTTGCTCAGGAATTGAACGATGCGCGCCATGGCCTCATCGGCTCGGTCTCCCTTCTGGTATGCCTGTAATACCCGATAGATATAGACGGTCCGCTGTGCTGCGAGGTGCGGCAGGTTCTCGTCAGCGCTGATCCCATCCAAACCATGGCAACCGGCACAGAAAGACTCGGCCAGAGTTTTACCTTTGGCGATGTCGGTCGCAGCGGGGAAAAGAGCGGCGCGCTCATCTTCGTTGAGCGGTGGTGCAGAGACAGAATGCTGTGCTGATGCCACCGCGCAGCTGAATATTGCCGCGGCGGCCATCAGACCCCGGATAATGCTGTTCATCAATTGGTTTTCCCAGGTCCTCAGGCAATAAACGTTAGTTGTTCATAGCGCCTTGATCTACCCAACGGCCGATTATCTCGATGTCGGCCGCGTTGGGTCCGGGACGGTCTCCGTGGGGCATTTTGATCGACGGATCAGCGCGCCCCTCGATAAGCATCGTCAGCGCGCTGTTTAGCCTGTCACCTGCAATGACTACCGGCCCGAATCGGGTGCCTTTCATGAGGACTCCATAGCTCTCCATGTCCAGTCCACTGGCCTCATACCCGGGTTTTCCCGCCATGTGGCAGTCCAGGCAGTATTTTTCCAGAATTGGATGCACGTCGGTAGAAAAACTCACATTGGGCCCGGCACGCTCGCAGCCGCCTAAGGCCACCAGCACAAGACTACTCAAAAGGAAAAATAGTTTACGCATCATTACACGATAATCTTCTTACACATGACCTATGTACCACGTGGCCACTTAACCCAAAATGCCGGTTTGTACGTAGGTGGCAGGAACGGCAAGCGTAGCCTGTATCGGGTCGCCAGCACAATCTCCCGATATCGCCGGGTTCTCTTATTCTTCCTGCCGAGTCGCTGGATCACAAACGCGGTTTGACGTTTTGAGCCTTCGTTAGATGCAATATGGCGTCAATCCTCCTGAAGGGACTCGAGGAAGAAAGCGATCGCCAGAATCTGTCCCATCGTCAGTCGGCCGCTCGTGGTCTCAGTCGGCTCATTCGTTCCCCACACTGGCATTTCGCGTGATCCGTGGGATCCGACTTCATCACGGCCATCAATTGTGCTGTAGACACTCCAAAAGGGAAAGGTCCCGCCATTTCTGCGGCTAATGTGGGAAAGGTCGGCCGGCCTCTTTTTGAGATGTGCTCCCAGCGGGCCGCCGCCGGTTCCTTCCAGACCGTGGCAAACAGCGCACTTTCGATTGAAGACCGTTCTACCACTATCAATCACCTCTGATTGCTGAGCCTGGACAGGTTGCGAAATCGTCAGCAGCATCGCCAGCACGCCGAGCCCCCTAACAATCCTCGGCCACGATCCTATGCCAGCACTTGTTTGGAAAAACCTCCAATTTGGCTCGCTCATGCTTGTCTCCTTATGACTTTGCCGAAACAAAACAACTCTAGTTTCCCAGTTACAGAAGGCCCGTTCAACCGTCAGGCAACGAGTATATCGTGCTCATGCGATAGCCATGGCAGGCCAGGTGGGTTTCTACGTGACCGTAGTGCAGAAACGCCTACAGCTTTGTGACTAGGATGACTATCGTCAACCAGAGAGCGCCGGCGGTGTGAATGGCGAGGGTCGACTTTATACCGTTCTCCAGCACGGCATTATCGTCGTTGATGATGGTTTTGCCGGCTCGCCAGCCGCCGGTCAGCAGGGCCAGCGGCAGTATCAGGGTCCACCACGGGAAGACCTGCTGCAGCACCAGCAAAAGGGACGCGATGGCGGCAATAACATGCAATGACACGTAGAGCCAGCGCGTTCCGGCCAAACCGAGACGGACCGGCCAGGTCAACTTACCCGCCTGTTTGTCAGCGACGCGATCAGGTACTTCGTTGATCAGTAAGATTGCTGCGACCCAGCAGCTGATTGGGATGGAAATCAGAAGAATTGCAATATCAAAAACCCCCGACTGCAACCAGGCGGCACCGCATACTGGCAATACGCCGAAGGCGACTGCAATGGCAATCTCACCGACGCCGCGTCCGCTCAATTGCACAACGGGCAGCGAATAGAGCATGCCGAGTGCAATCCCGGTGAGACCCAGATACAGAACACCGATCCCTTTGTGAAGTATGAGCAGCGCGCCCAGCACAATCCCAACGGCATACAAAGCCACGGCCCAGCGCTTCATCTGTTCCAGCGTGAGCACGCCGTTTTGAATAAAGCGGGATCCGCCGGTAAAGGGATAAATGTGTTTTGCGTTATTTACATCGGTGCCATTCAGTTCATCGCCAACATCGTTGAAGACATTACTGGCAGCGTGAACGGCGATGGTTGCCAACATCGCGAGCACGGCAGCAACGAAGTCAATCCGCCGCGCATAGACTGCACCCCATGCGGTCCCGGCAATCACCGGCAGCGCCGAAGCCGGAAAAAACCTGGGCCGTGTTGCGAAGAAGTAACGCCGCAGCACGGCGCCCGGCGAGCTGCCATTCAATGAAGCTGCAGTAGGTTCATTCATTCTTTAACTTCCAAACAATCCCGCAGATGAAAAACGAATGTATTTTTCAACGTCGCACACCAATAGTGGCCTATTTAGGTAGCCGACCCTCACTGACAGTAATCATCAAGCAGCTCTTCGATCCGCTTGAAGACTTCACGGATGGTTTCATCGTCGGGCAGCGTGGTGATTCGGAAATGGGTGCGGTAGGGTACATTAAAGCTATTACCTGGAACCACGAGAACGTGTTTGTGTTCCAGCAGATCAAGTGCGAACTGATGATCGTCAAACTTCGGCAAGGTCGCGGTCTTAACACCCGGAAAGGCAAACATAGATCCGGTGGGTTTGACCAGTTCGAGGTACTTGCTGGATGCTGCGCCGTCGAGAATGGCTTGCCGGGAGCGGTGCAGGCGGCCACCGGGTGAGACCAGTTCGTTAACGCTTTGAAAGCCTCCCAGCGCAGTCTGAACGGCCCATTGTCCTGGCACGTTGGCACAAAGACGTAGTGCCGCGAGCAGCTCGACCCCGTTCAGGTAGTCATCGGCATGCTGATTTTCACCGCTGAACACAACCCAACCGACGCGGTAGCCACAGGCTCTGTAGACTTTTGACAGACCGCTATAGGTAGCGCATAGCGTGTCGTGTACCAGCGTGGCCATCGGAATGAACTCGGTCTGGTCGTAGGTCATCTGGTCATAGATCTCGTCGGCCATAATAAGCAGACTGTGTTTTTCGGCAATGCGTGCCAGCGCCTCGAGACGTTCGCGATCATAGACAGCACCGGTCGGATTATTCGGGTTAATCACAACGATTGCGCGTGTCCGATTTGTAATCAGTGACTCGACTTCTTCCGGGTCCGGCATAAATTTATTATCGGGTCGGCACGGGTAATGGACGGCTATGCCACCATTGAGAATCGTGGCGGCTGTCCACAACGGGTAATCCGGTGATGGCACCAGTACTTCGTCGCCGGGATTTAGCAGTGCCCGCAGAGTCAGATCGGTCAGTTCGCTGACCCCGTTGCCGATGAAGACCTCTTCGGCAGTCACATTCATCACGCCACGATTTTGCTGATGCATCACAATGGCTTCGCGTGCCGGGAAGACTCCCTTTTGATCGCAGTACGCCTCGCTGGCACCGAGGTTTTCAATCATCGCCAGACGCATCGTCTCGGGCGTGCGGAAACCGAAGCGACCGGGATTGCCGATATTCAGCTTGATGATCTCGTAACCGACCTTTTCCAGTTCGTGCGCGCGTTTTGCCAGCTCGCCGCGGATTTCATAACGGACCTCACTGAGGCTGTCGGAGGGTCTGACGGGGCTGTGAGTCATTGAGTGCCTGGCTGCTGTAAAAAAATATCAGTGTAGAGGAATCAGGACCGTGTTTGGCCGGTGCCCTGAACCAGATATTTGTAACTTGTAAGCTGTTCGGTGCCAACGGGGCCCCGGGCGTGTATGCGCCCGGTTGCAATGCCAATTTCCGCTCCCATACCGAATTCTCCGCCATCGGCAAACTGGGTTGATGCATTGTGTAACACGATCGCGCTATCCAGGTCGTTTTGAAATCTTGCGACCGCCTGTTCATCACTGGCAATAATGGATTCGGTATGCCCCGAACCATGACGGCTGATGTGTTCGATTGCATCGTCTACACCGTCTACCACTTTCACCGACAGGATAGCGTCGAGGTATTCTGTATCCCAATCCGACTCCTGTGCGACGTTAACGCGCGAATCGAGCCGGCAAATCTCCGTGTCACCCCGCAGCTCACACCCGGCATTCGATAACGCCTCAGAAATCGCCGGCCAATGTGTCGTCAGACAATTGCGATCAATAAGCAGCGTTTCGGCCGCCCCGCAGATACCGGTGCGCCGCATCTTTGCGTTTAACACGATATCCCTGGCCATGTCCGGATCCGACGACTGGTGCACATAGACGTGGCAGATGCCCTCAAGATGACCGATTACCGGAACACGGGCGTCTGTCTGTACACGCGCGATCAGTTTCTTGCCGCCCCTGGGGATGATCACATCGATAAATTCGGACATGCCCGACAACAGTATTCCGACCGCATCCCGACTGGTTGTCGGGACCATTTGCACTCCGGTGTTCGAGAGTCCGGCGGCCTCGAGACCGGCGATCATGCAGGCATGGATTGCCGTGCTCGATTGGTGGCTTTCAGAACCGCCACGTAAAATCACTGCGTTTCCCGATTTTAGACATAGCGCGCTGGCATCTGCAGTGACATTCGGCCGGCTCTCGTAGATGATGCCAATGACGCCGAGCGGCACACGAACGCGCTTGATGAGCAAACCATTGGGCCGGGTCCATTGCTCCATCACTTGACCGACCGGATCGGGTAAATCCCGAATGTCCTCTATGCTGCGCGCCATCGTTGCCACACGATTGTCATCGAGCATCAACCGGTCAAGCAGGGCAGCGGACAATCCTTTTGACTGCGCCGCATCCATATCACGCTTATTGGCAGCGAGAATGGTTTGACGGGCTTGCATGATGCTGGACGCTGCAGCGGACAACGCCTCATTTTTCTGCGTCGTATTCGCACCGGCCAGGCCACGTGCTGCAGCGCGGGCGTTTTGACCGAGCTTTCGCATCAAGCCGTCCAGACCTTCGGTGGTGAGAGGATCGTTTTGTAATTCCGCCTTACTCATATCTCAAACTTTAATCAATACCAGATTGTCCCGGTGTATGACTTCATCCCGGTCACGATAACCCAGGATCTCTTTCGTTTCTGCTGTCCGATGCCCCATGATCAGCCGTATATCGGCGCTGCAATAGGCGGCAAGACCCCGTGCCAGATCCTGCCCCTCGTGATTTCTAACGATGACTGCATCACCGCGTTCAAATTCGCCTTCTACACCGACAACGCCAACGGGCAACAGGCTCCTGCCGTCAATGAGAGATTTTGCAGCACCGGCGTCAATTATCAGTGTGCCCCGTGGTTCCAGCGTGCCTGCAATCCACTGCTTTCGCGCTGCCCGGGGAGTGGTAGAAGGCAGAAACCAGGTGCATGCCGCGGCGTTGTCGATGGCTGCCAACGGCTCGGGTGTGTGACCGTTTGCAATGACCGTGGCGCAACCGGCCGGCATACAAATTTTGGCGGCAGCCAGCTTGGTGACCATGCCACCGGTGCCAAAACTGGTACGACTCGCACCGGCTAGTGCCTCGACGGCGGGCGTAATCTCATCGACCAGCGGTATTAAAGACGCGTCGGGGTTAGTGGCGGGATCGGAGTCGTACAGGCCGTTGACGTCCGACAACAGAACGAGGCAATCGGCACTGCACATTACGGCTACGCGCGCCGCGAGACGGTCGTTGTCTCCGTAGCGAATTTCATCGGTGGCGACTGAATCGTTCTCGTTGATTATCGGAACCACACTGAGATCGAGCAAAGTCTCCAGTGTGCTTCGTGCATTGAGATAACGCCGCCGGTCTTCGGTATCACCGAGCGTGAGTAAAATTTGAGCGACTCTGACGTCATGGCTTCCAAGTAAGTCCTGGTAGGCGTGTGCGAGCAGAATCTGCCCGGCAGCCGCAGCGGCCTGTTGCTGATCGAGCCGCACCGTGTCTTTTTTTATGGCCAGGTATTTTCGGCCCAAAGCGATCGCGCCAGAGGAAACGATCGCGACATGTTTGTCAGCCCTGATCAGGGCAGCGATTTCCCCGGCCAGTGTTTCCAGCCACGGGCGATTCAAACGGCCAGTGTCAAAATCCACGAGTAGCGACGAACCCACCTTGATAACGATGCGGTTCGCACCCTCAAGGGTCGGCAAGCGGCCAAGTCCGGCGCCTCTAGTTGCCGTTGCATCAGGTTTCATGGATTGCCAGTCGTTATGCGGAACAGGCAAGGATACGTCGGAATTCCCCGCCAAGAAAGCCGGTTTCTTTCAAAAATGAGACGTGTCCAAGAAATAGGAGGTTTCATGGTGTCTGATCGCATATGCTCTGATCGCATATGAAAGTTCGTGAAAGCGGCATGCCGCCACCCGATACTTGGGACGCCTACTTCGAGCCGGATTCGATACTCTCGAAACTGGGGCTCACTTCAGCCTGTCATGATGTAGTCGAATTTGGTTGTGGTTACGGCACGTTTACCATTCCGGCTGCCCGTCGCGTGACTGGTACCGTCTTTACGCTGGATATCGACGAAGTGATGATTGCGACAACCAGGCGCTGCGCCGAGCGGTTCGATTTGCGCAATATCAATTTCAAGCTCGGTGATTTCGTCACCGGGGGCACCGGACGTCCGTCCGGCAGCGTGGACTACGCCATGTTGTTTAATATTATTCATCACGAGCAGCCACTAAACCTGCTGCGTGAGGCCTACCGCAATCTGAAAGCCGGCGGGTCAGTCGGGATTGTGCACTGGATCTACGATGCGACCACACCACGTGGCCCGCCAATGGATGTCAGGCCCAGGCCGGAACAAAGCCTGCAATGGGCGATAGAGGCTGGGTTTACACCAAAAAGCGATATTATTGCGTTACCGCCTTATCATTATGGCTTGGTGCTAAGCCGCATTAAGAAATGACCCACGTTGGAGGAGCAGAAAAATGACCCTATCCATGTACCAGGCTTCCGTTCCGGTCTTGAGCCACAATCTGAAATCCCTCGATTCCATACTCGCCAAGGCAAAAGCGCATGCCGAGGCGCAAGAGATAGACCCGGCCGTGTTGCTCAACGCTCGACTGTACCCGGATATGTTCCCGATGCTAAAACAAGTTCAGATCGCTACCGATATCGGGTCGCGTGGCATCTGTCGGATTGCCGGCCGGGAACCTGAATCGATGCCAGATACCGAAACCACGTTTGACGAGTTACGCGCTCGTGTTCGTCATGCACTGGAACAAATTGAATCATTTCGACCGGAGCAGATCGATGGGAGCGAGCAGCGCGCAATTCGACTCAAGTTGCGCAACGGTAATGAAATCGATTTCAATGGGCAAAGTTTTTTGCTGAATTTTATTTTGCCGAACCTGTTTTTTCACATTACTACAGCCTACGACATCTTGCGACACAATGGCGTGCCGCTGGGTAAGTCTGATTTTCTCGGTCGCGGCTAGGGGATACTCGAGAAATAGCACCTAAAGCAATTCTGCGTTGCATCTTGGCTGCAAACACTACCAGCAAAAAAACAGAACCCGTTGTCGCTATCATTGGTGGCGGCCTCGGTGGTTTGTGCATGGCAATCAAACTCAAGCAAGCCGGCTATAAGCATTTTACGGTTTTTGAAAAGGCGGCCAGCATCGGTGGAACATGGCGGGACAATACCTATCCGGGGCTAGCCTGTGATGTACCTTCACATCTCTATTCCTATTCATTTGACCCAAATCCGGCCTGGAGTCATGTTTATTCACCTGGGTGGGAGATCCAGCAGTACACTGAGCGTTGCGTCGACAAGAATGGCATTCGGCCATACATTCGAGTAGACAGTGAAGTCATGTGCTGCGAGTTCGGGGACGGCGTGTGGCATATCGAGACGGCAGACGGGGCCAATCACAAAGCCAATATCCTGATCAGCGCTATGGGTGGCCTGCATTTGCCCAAGCTGCCGGATATTGCCGGCCGGGAAAATTTCGATGGCGTGGCTTTTCATTCCGCCAATTGGACAGACACGGACCTGAAGGGCAAACGTGTCGCAGTTATCGGCAGTGCGGCAAGCGCCGTCCAGATTGTTCCTGCGATAGCAGAGGAAGTTGATCAACTCTATCTGTATCAACGCACCCCTAACTGGATTATCCCGCGGCGCGATAGAGCTTTTTCTGCGCTGACGAAATGGTGTTTTCAAAGTGTGCCTGGCGCCGCCAGAACGTACCGGTGGTTTCTGTACTGGATTGCCGAGGCGCGCTGGCCGTCATTTCGGCGCAACAGCATAGCCAATCGACTTGGACGGTTGCTTGGCAAAGCGCATCTCCGGCGGCAAGTACCGGATGAAGCGCTGCGGGCACGACTCACGCCAAACTATCCGATCGGCTGCAAGCGCATTCTGCGTTCGGACGATTTCTATCCCGCCTTGTTACGGGACAATGTTGAATTGGTTACAAATGGCATCGATCGTATTGAAGCTGACGCCGTCATAACACGCGATGGACTACGCCACGTAGTCGACGTGATTGTCTATGCAACGGGTTTCGATGTGTTTGATATCACCGGTGGGACACAAATCATTGGGCTGAATGGCCAGTCATTAGCCGGGTACTGGCATGATGGTATCGCCGCACACCGTACGATTGCGGTTCCCGGTTTTCCCAACTTTTTTATCTTGCAAGGGCCAAACAGCGCGTTGGGGCACAGTTCCGTGATTTTCATGTTGGAAGCACAGGTGCGCTATGTGATCGGCTGCCTCGAAGAAATGCAGGAGCGTGGCTGGAAGACTATTGTGCCCCAAATCGATGCCTTCGAGTCCTATCAATCTCGTCTGACGGCCGATCTGCAAAAAATGATTTGGGCCGTCGATTGCAATAGTTGGTACAAGGATAATAAAGGCCGCGTGTTCACCTTGTGGCCACGTACCTGTACGAATTATTGGTATACCATGCGACACCCTAAAATCGACGAGTACCAGCACTCCGACTAAGAACCTGAAAATGAGAGGCGTGTCACAGCCGGGCGTCGCCGTACGGTTGATGATTTCGGGACATACACACTATGTTCCGCGATGAGTCTAACCGCAAACAATGTCCTGCCGTTTCCCACTTGGTCGCGCCGCAAGGTCGGTGCGTGCCCAAATTGCGGCACGCATACTGCCCTTTGGCGCATTGGGCGCTTGCTTTGGGGACATTGTCACGAGCATGCAGTTCGCTGGGTCGCTGCGGATCTGAACGATGCCGGCCCAGGCATGATAGATCTGGGACAGCTGCGCGAGAGACTGGAGCGCTTGTCACAATTCGTCGAAATTACGCATTAACGCATGCCGGCAGTGGCAGTCTGCAGGACTTGCGCTATGCTTGGCTTAAACCAATGACAATAACGGCTCGATGACTCAGGAACACACTATTCTGGCAGGTGGCTGCGATTGCGACGAAATACGCTACCGCATCGTCGGTGAGCCTCTGATCGTGCATTGTTGTCATTGTCGGTGGTGTCAGCGTGAGACCGGCGCGTCGTTTGCGCTCAACGCAATGATCGAATCCGATCGTGTCTTTCTTTCGGGCGTCCCGGATGTTGTTGTTACCCCATCGCAAAGTGGTAAGGGCCAAAAAATAGTCCGTTGCCCGAAGTGCCGCATTGCCGTGTGGAGTCATTACGCCCGAGCGGGGGATACGTTGAGTTTTGTTCGCGTCGGGACGCTGGATGAGCCCGATCGACTACCACCGGATGTGCATATATTCACCGCGTCGAAACAGCCCTGGCTGGTGTTGCCTGCGGGTGTTCCGGCTTTTGAAAAATACTACAGTCCTGCCGAACTGTGGTCACCAGCCAGTCTGGCTCGCCTGAAAGCTCTGAGGTCTTGAGTCTAGCGCTTGCGTCGTGGTTTTCCCAACAGGACATTAAGACCTTCGTCCACAAGCGCGGCACCACTGGTGGCGACCTTTTCCGTCGTTCGTCTCAAGGTATCGCCTGCAGCGATATCGGTGAATCCGTCAACGACGCCAGTACGAACACGTTCACCCACTTTCTCACCGAGCGCCTCGAGGGCAATTTCGATTCGTTGCTCCAGTTTCGGTTCAACGACCTGCCGGTAGTAGAGCCAAAGAGTCAGGCACGTTAATGCGCTGGAAAGGATCGCGGCCGCGAACAATACGAGAAAAAGACTCAGGCCAGACACGATAATCTCTCATGCAACAGATTGTTCAGTGTAGCCCAGCCGAGCCTGTTCTTGCGATCAGCCCGCGGTTTTCTTAGCCCTGGTCGGCAGGCCTGCTTATAATGGGCCATGAGCCACAACCGGATTGTTTATTTTTTGCTGCTTGTTGCAGCCGGTTGCGCCGGCGATAGCCCGACCGGCGTAATTGCTACGGGCGTGGCACCTGCGACGTGTGCCGGTTTTGGTTTGTGGGAGACTTCCAGCTATGTTCTGCCTTATCCCGTCGGCGCAGTCTATCGATTAAACCAGGGTAATTGCTCAGGTTTTGGGCACTCCGGGTTCTGGGCGTTTGGCTATGATTTCGAAATGCCGATCGGCAGCATTGTTTCCGCAGCTCGCGAGGGCATAGTGGTCCATGCACAGGATGGTGCGCTGGATGGTGATTCCAATCGCACGAATCTGATTACTATCGAACACAGCGACGGAACGGTGGCGCTGTACTCTCATCTGACTTTGAATGGTGTGCACGTAACGATCGGTCAGACAGTCCAGGCCGGTGACGTCATTGGCCTGTCAGGAAATACGGGTAATACTGGAGGTTTGCCGCATCTGCATTTTTCCGTGCACCCGTGTTCTGCACTGCCGGGGTTGCCTGGCACAGGCGATTGCCCGAGTCAGGCCGCAAACTTTAGAAATACAACGGCAAACCCGAATGGTCCGGTTGCCGGTGGCACATACGAGGCATTAGCAACCGCTTTACTGACAGGGGCAGGCAGTCTTGCGCGTCAAACTCAGGGCCGGTAATCCACCCAGCAGGAGCAACACCGTGCCTGGCAAAGGGACCACCACGGCAGAGGCATCACCATAGACCAATGTGTCGAGCGTGAACGAAAAGCCTGATAATGCGGCAATAGTGACTGACGTAAATGGAGTATCTGAAACGAAGCCGATGAACTGACCGGTTGTTTCACCCGGGAAGACTTCAAAAAGACTCGTGATGACATCGCCAGTATTAGTTGACGCCGAATAGGCGGCATCGCCACGGGCAAAGGTATTGATGTCGATAGCGAACGCAGTGATTGCTTCGGTGAAAGCAAATGCGGCGTTTTCTTCAATCAGAAAAAATTCGTCAACTGTCGGGCCACCGGATACTGATGTTGAGCCAAGGCCGTTGGGAGAAGTCGTCGTCAGAAAACCTGTCACGACGGGATCGCCGAGCGAGGCGCTATATGTCAGCTCGGCTGTCACTCCAAGAAGGTCGCCGGGGGCAAAGCCCTCAAAATCCTCGCTGGAGATGGTGCCATCGGCAACGGCAGCGGCGAAGGCTGCACGGTCGACACTGATAAAACCCGCCATTGCCGGCATGCCGGCAAAGACCATTATTACTGCTGCGCCTAGCGCCCTAATTTTCATCATTTTTGTCCTGCTTTATTCTTATTGGTCGGCTTAAAAGCCATTTGTATCAAAATAGTACAAATTTTGAGCCCTGTCTGTCAGGCAGGGGCACGAGGGAACCGCTTATTGACCAAAAAACAAGCAGTTACGCACTACTAACTGCCTGGTGTAGAAGATTGCGGCGTGAATTGGCGCCAGAATCGGCCTAACCGCCTATCGGCGAGCCTGGTGGCGGCGCAAGGGGCTTCAGTGGCGTTACCGCGGACGGGTCATCCAGGAAACGCTGAATCTGATCGGCTGCGAAACGGTAGTGAGAACGCCAGTTCTCGGTAGCCGATGATATTCGGCGCTCGATGCGCCCGTAAAGTTCAATGAGTCGGTCCAGCGCAATCGCACGGGCCTGCGGCTGTGCATCCGCATTGGCGGCCAGCGCAAGAAGGCGCTGCAAAACGGTGATCTCGACGACGCGTTGCAACTCGGCGTCCTGATTGGCATCACCCGAGTACCATGACGCGACGAGCAGAGCATCGACGAGTTCGCCGAAACCAGGTTGCGATGAATTTTCGGCATGATAATTGATCATCCGTGCCGCACGTGTAGGGTCCAGCAATTGATCGATCGTTATGCCAGCGGCCGTCGCAGCCGCGGCCATCGGATCGAATAAATAACCGGTCTGGCGTGGAAATAATTCGCGTGTGGGGCCCTGTCCCGGTGGCCGTGGCGGAATCATCGCAATGAGTTGTGGCTTCAGCTGCAGCGCCCCGGGTTGAAGCGTCTCCAGTAATGCATCGATAGCATCACGCTGCTTGGCGGCAGGCACGAGCTCGGTTGGGCTAAGGCCGTCGCCACGCAATGTATAGCTGAAATAGCGCCCACCAATGAATTTCGCCGCGGCACGAACCTGGTAACGGTGTAGCAGGTACATCGGCACAAGGGCGTCTTCAATGCTTGCCATGGGCCGACCAATACGGATGTTCTTTTCGGAGAAATTCTCCAGCACTTGTTTGCGAACACGCATGAGTTTTCGCAATTCGTTCACAGCGTCGGGGCCGTTGTCCCATAAACTGCCCAAGGGGTGTGCTGCACCGGAGTTGCGGGCGAATACATCGGCACGTGAATGCTGGTCTGAGACAAAATTCAATCCGGACGCATAAGTATCCATCAGTATTTGCTGTCGTTCTTGCTTGGCATCGACGCCGTCGGGGTAGTCTTGATAACCATAGAGAATGGCACGTTGGTCCCACGCGCCCAGGCCGATATCGTATGCAGTCGAGATGTCTATCTCGTTGTTGGCGTCCAGACTAATCAGTGGGTGAGGGTAGTCCATTACCGAAGCACGACCAGTCGTGCTTGCAGCGAAATTATGACCCAGCCCAAGTGTGTGACCGACTTCATGTGCAGCAAGTTGACGAATGCGTGCCAGTGCAAAATCCAGTAGTTCTTCTGGTACTGACCCATCTTCATAAGGGGCGAGCAAGCCTTCGGCGAGCAGATAGTCCTGACGCACCCGTAACGAACCGAGTGACACGTGGCCTTTCAATATTTCACCAGAGCGTGGATCGGCCACCGACCAACCATATGACCAGCCACGCGTGGATCGATGCACCCATTGGATCACGTTGTAACGGACATCCAGTGGGTCGGCGTCTTGGGGTAGGAGTTCAACACGAAAGGCATTTTCATAGCCGGCCATTTCGAAACTCTCGCTCCACCACGACGCACCTTCTACTAGGGCCGTGCGAATCGGCTCCGGCACGCCACGATCAACGTAGTAGACAATAGGCTCAACCGCCGCGCTTTGTTTCGCTTCGGGGTTTTTCTTTTCCAGCCGGTGCCGCAGAGTGAGCGGGCGCACAACAGATTCACCGACCGGCGTCGCATAGTCATACAACATGCCTATACCCCAGGATGCCGGATCGATATAGCCGGCACGCGGATCAAAGGGCAGCGGTTCATAACCGGGTTGAGGCAAACGCACCAGAGAATGGCGGATGTGTACGGTGACCGCGTGCGCATCTGGTGTCACTGTTGACAGGATGCTGCCGGTAGGTTCCCCGATTAGTGTAATGATAGCTTCGATTTCGCTATTGTCGGGAAACGTCCTGGTTTGCGGTAAATAGATGGCGGAGCGTGTGACGTCGACCTGGTAATCGCCCTCATCAGCCTCTTTCAGAGTAGCCGCCAAACCGTGTGCGTCACGCAACAAGAAGTCCGTCGCATCGACTAAGACTGTGTCATTTTCCGCAGCCACAGCTTCAAAGCCCCACAAAACCGAACGCGCAAAAGATTCCTCCACGGCGCGACGTTCGTCCAGGTTTTCTGTAGTTGCCAGGTAGTCAACGTTTTCTTCGATCAGTAACACTTTTGGGCCTGATCGCAGAAAATGCACCAGCTTGCTGTCGCCCAGCTGACCCCGATCCAAACCCAGGTCGTTGGAACCCACGCCACGCGCCAGTCCGCTCACATAGATAAAGGGTTGTTCGTTGTCGATGGCAACGAAGAGTTTTCCGCTGTCTGCATCCCAGTACAGGTCGAAAAAACCTGTCATCTGTTCCATGCCTGAGACGTGTGCGGTAACGGTTGGCAGCGTATTGCCGGTTTCGGGATCCTGTATGTTGCACGCCGTCACCCATACGATGGCTGCAAGACTTATCAGTGGTCTCGCTAGAGTAACGTTCATTCGGAGTAGAGATCGATGACGGCCTCAATCGCGGCACTGCAGACACGGCAAAAGCCTACGTCGTCCCGGGTAAACATGATGCAATCCATCTCCGGCCGGTATAAACCGGTGGCCTCATAACTTGCGCCTTCGAAGGCTCCGACCGTATTTGAGTATTCTTGCTCGCCGAGCAGCGGCGTCATCAGGTCACGCACTTCATAGAATAACTTGTTCATTTCGCTCTCTGGCGTATTAGCCGCGCGCAACTCAGCGCGTCGTTTCTGGTAATTGCGACTGGTTTCTTCGAAGTGTTCTTTGGGCCAGGGTGTCGGTAGCGGCGTGCTTTCGGCCACCAACTCTTGCCATTTGAGTTTGTCCGGGTCGTTTAGAGCTGTCACGTTGGGTTCCCAGGGTTCCGGGCGCACACCATCGCCACCGGTTTCGTATGCAACCGGTGAGGTGTAGTATTCATCTGCGAGTGCTGCAAAATGGTGACCGAACTCGTGAATAAAAACGTATTCGGCAAACGCCGTATCGACTGAAGTGGTCGCCTGGAAGTTGAAAATACCACCGCCGCCGTATTGTTCTTCGTTAACCAGTATTTCGATAAAATCGTAGGGTGCCGCGGATGCCACATCACGCAGTGCGCGATTGTCATAGGTCAGTAAGTAACGTTCTGAGTCAAAGATGTTGTATTCCAGCGACACGGGCGTGCGATTGAAATCGTCCGCTCTGGGTTGGCTGACGCCACTGGATTGCGCCGGGATATCGATCGCACGCACGTTGAAGTCTTTTTTTCGTGACTTGAACGGTTCGGTCTCGAACAGTGCTTTGGTCAGGCGTTCGGCGTCATGATGAAACTTCTTCATCTCCTTGCTGGTGTAGCCTTCACCAATCAGCAACAGATCAACCTTTCGTTCAGGTGCACCGTTTTCGAACAAGGTCCAGACCTTGCCCAGCGGTGCGAGATCAACAGGGTTCACGAAACGTGAATCGGGATCGATATTGGTCGTCCAGATTTCGGCAAACCCACCGGCACTCTGGCGTTTTTTCAGTACGACTTGTACCGCAGCACGTGGCCATGGAATACGTAGAGACTCGTGATAGGTGCGATGCAGGCGTTTGGCCTCGCCCGTGGTCTCCCATTCGCCAAAGATCGTTGCGAAGCCACGTGTGTAGATAACGCGATTGCTGGACAGATCGATGACTTCAACCAAATAGTGGCCGAGGTTGGTGTCGTCTATTAATCGAGTTTTGCTTCCAGGCCATACGCCGTCGGCGACGATACGATCCAGCGCCACGATTTCCGTGCCCATGCCGCCCGTATGAAACAAATCGATACGCATGGTTCGATCGACAAAGTAGCCCGAAAAATTCCCTTGGTGCGCGTACGCCGTACATCCGGCCAGGACTAGCACCGTTGTCAAGAGCATCTTTTTCATCTTTATTACCAAATGCGTACGCGGTCTTCTGGTGGTAGATACATCTGGTCGCCTTCTTGTACGTCAAAAGCCGAATAGAACTCGGGTATGTTGACGACCGCCCCGTTGGCGCGAAATCTTGGGGGTGAATGCGGGTCGATTGTCAGCAAACGTTTAGTCTCTTCGTCGCGTGACTTGGTTCGCCAGACTTGTGCCCAGCCAATGAAGAAGCGTTGATCACCAGTCATGCCGTCGATTACCGGCGCTTCTTTGCCAGCTAGCGAAATACGATAGGCCTTCAGGGCAATACTAAGACCACCCAGGTCACCAATGTTTTCGCCCGACGTGAATTCGCCGTTGATGGTAAGTCCGTCGATAACTTCATAGCTGTTGTATTGAGCAGCCAACTTCTTTTTGCGCGTTTCAAATCTTGCGTTGTCTTCTTCCGTCCACCAGTCTCGTAAGTTTCCGTCGCCATCAAATTTTCGGCCCTGATCGTCAAAACCGTGACCGATTTCATGTCCGATACCAGCGCCAATCGCGCCGTAATTGACCGCATCGTCTGCAGCTACGTTGAAAAATGGTGGCTGCAGAATTGAGGCCGGAAAGACAATTTCGTTCCAGTACGGATTATAGTAAGCGTTGACAGTCTGCGGAGTCATGAACCACTCAGTCTTGTCGACTGGCTGATCCAGCTTGTTGATATTGCGCTGGAACTCAAATGTCCGTGCGCGCTTGATATTGCCTACCAGGTCACCGGCGACGACCTTTAGCGCGCTGTAGTCGCGCCAGTTATCAGGATAACCAATTTTTGGCGTGAACTTTGACAGTTTCCTGAGGGCCTCCTCCTTGGTTTCTTCTCCCATCCAATCAAGGCCGCGTATGGACTCATCGTAGGCGGCGACGAGGTTATCGATCATTTTGATCATGCGGGTTTTGGCATCCGGACTAAAATGTTTCTCAACATAGAGTTGGCCCAATAGTTCACCCATATTGCCGTTGGTTGAGGACACCGCCCGTTTCCACAGTGCGCGCGGTTCTTCTACGCCTCGCAGACCCTTGCTGCGGAATTCAAAGTTCAGCGCGAAGAGTTCTTGTCCCAGAATCGATGCAAACGTGCTCACGGTGTGAAAGGTCAGGTAGTCCTTCCAGGCCGATACGGGTGTTTCGGTCAGGATGTCGTTCACGGCTGAAAAATAGCTGGGTTGCGAAACGATGTACCGGTCTCTGGGCGGAATACCGACCTGATCAAACATCAGGTTCCAGTCAATCGCAGGCGTCAGCGCCTTCAGTTCTGTCGGGTTCATTGGATTGTAAGACTTGACGGGGTCACGATTGTCTTCGCGGGTCCAGTGCACCTCGGCCAGCCGGGTTTCGATCGCCAATTGTTGTTCCGCTTTTGCCGTAGCATCGTCAACACCGGCCATTTCGAATACGGCCGTTGCATAGGTCTTGAATAGTTCGCGGCCCTTCGCATACCGCTCGCTGTCTTCCAGGTAATAGTCCCTGTCGGGCAGGCTAAGACCTGATTCGCTGATGTAGACGACGTTTGTATTCGCGTCGCGGGCATCCGAAAAAACAAAAACACCCAAGGGGCTGTTAATGCCAACGACACCAAGGTTTGCAAATAGTCTGTAGATATCGTCCATGTCGCGGGCCGAGGCAATCTGCTGTAATTCATCGCGGATCGGATCAATGCCCTTGCGGTCAGCGCTTTCCTGGTCCATATATGCATTGTAGTAATCGCGTATCTTTTGTGCGGCGCTGCCAGCAGCCACGTTCTGTTGTCGGCTCACTACTTCAACCAGGGCGCGGATGTCGTTCTGTGATTTCTCGTGAAGAATGTTAAAAGAACCCCAGCGCGCCTGATCGGAGGGAATCTCGGTGTTCTGGAGCCAGCCGCCATTGTAGGCCTCGAAAAAATCGTCTTGAGCCCGAACACTCGGATCAAAGCCGCTTTTGTCCACGCCGCTTTGCAAGGCAGGCTTGGAGGCCGATTGGCTCGGCAGCGAGGCGGGCTGCATGCACGCCGCAAGTGATAGTGACAAGAGTAAAGTGATAGACAAGGATTTCATGGAGCCTCCAGAATAACGCGTTGCGCATGATACCGAAAAAACACAGCATCAAGCCCAGTTTGACCCGTAGGGCGACCTTTAGATCAGTGTATCCGGCTTGGGATAGCTGAACATCCTGCACAGGTTGCGCTCAAACGGCTGCCATAGATCGGCGGGCTGCGCAAGGCGGTCGAATATCGCCCATAGCGCTGCCGGGTTGTGGCCCAGACCACAGTGACTGCCATAGACACGGATGTTTTCGGTCCTGTCAGACGCCACTTCCAGTGAACACTGCCACGGCACGACGCCATCGCTGCGGCTGTAAATAGATGTGCAGGGAACAGGTGGCACATCTTCGACGCGTTCGAGCACTTCAGGGTCGACATGATCGAGATGATTACCGTGGAGTTCGTTATAAATCCAGGTTGCCGCTGTATGTTCCTGATGACGAAACGGACTGCCCAGAGTGATGACCATGCGTACATCATCGGGTGCCCGCCAGGCCAACTCGCGCGCATAAAGACCACCGAGGCTCCACCCGATCAGACTCACCCGTCGGCCGTAGCGGACCCGCAATTCGTGCATACGAGCAAGCACATCTTTGTCATTGATTCCTGCCGGTCCGAGGTTGCGACCCAGTTTCCAGCGATGACCCTTGTAACCCAGGCGCTTTAGGATGTGACGCAATGGAAAAGTCGATCTGCCACTTGCCAGAAAACCCGGCAGTACCAGGACAGCGTGGCCGTCACCCCTGGGTGCGAGGTGTAGAAACGGATACGACCAGGCATAGGCGCACAACTCGCCGATTGCGCGGGTTTCGAGTAACTGCATCGTCAGGGATGGGCGGCTGATGTCGCTGGCACTCACCTTGTCACACCTCGCATTCTGGTTGTTAATGTTTTAGGTTTCGGCACTGATCAGTTGGGTGAAATGGATTCCGATGCACCTTCCGGTTTCGGTGCTTCGGATCTCTTGCCGCCACCACCGTTATGTTTTTCCTTGCCTCTTAGCATGGCTTTCTTGACGGCGGAGGCCTTGAGTTCTTCGAACGATTCCTCCAGGCAGTCACAATAAAAAGACGGATCGGGCATCATCTCCCGACAGGAGATCGCGCTAATGCTGATCTCATGGTTATAACCGACGACGGGTTGGAACAGCCCCAGTCCGTGGGCAACCGGTCCCAGCCCGAAACTGGCGACCATCTTTGAGCCCATCGAATACAGTGGCGCATTTACACCTGGGACATTGGTAATGATGGTGTTGTAAATCGGTGGCAGGCGTTTTGCCAAACCGGCGCGGGCGTAGGCCCGGGCAAAAAGACCGGTCGTAGTCGAAGGCAGGAATTGCGCCGCCTCTGCCGCCAGTGGGGCACCCATCGTACTGGTCAGTTTCTTGGCACGCCGGCTCTCGGCGTTCACTGCACGTAATCGCTCCAGGGGATCGGCTATATTGCTGCATACCGGCAGACTCATGGTCGATATCATGTTGCCGGCGGCGGCGTGCTTGGATTTTGGTCGTGCTGATACCGGTGCCATCGCGACCAGGCTCTCCTCGGGTAACTCGTTTTTTGACTGTAAGTATTTACGTAGAGCACCGCCGCAGAAGCTCACAACAACATCGTTGACCGTGGCATTTGCCACGCTCTCCTTGATGGTACGGATTTCATCCAACGAAAAAGTTCGGCCATCAAAAACGCGATGGGCCGACACGTTGTCATTGAATCTGGTGCGTGGCACTTTTATCTTCATGCCGAACTCATTTGTGAGCAGTCCTTTACCGAGGCTTAGCAGTGTCGGTAAATTACGGGCTGTTAGCTTTGCCACTGCGAGCGGTTGTCGCAGGGTATTGACCGCGCCGCGAGCAAGTAACTCAACCGATGTAGGAAACCGATCAGGCTGCCATACATTTTCCGGTTCGCTTGTCGTCGCATCCGGGCTGAGGTCGTGGAACGCCGCTGCAATCGCCGCCGCCGAGACTCCGTCGACTGCGGCATGATGAAATTTTGTCACCAATGCGAAGCTGCCTTGCGGCACACCCGGTACGTTATCCAGACCTTCAATTACCCAGGCCTCCCACAGGGGCCGATTGCGATCGAGTGGCCGTGCGTGCAGCCGTGCTGTTTGAATACAAAGCTGACGCCAATCACCGGGTTGTGGTAATGCGATATGTCGGATGTGAAATTCCAGATCGAAGTCCGGGTCTTCGATCCAGTACGGGTGATCCAGCCCCAGTGGTACGCGCGCCAGGCGCTGACGAAAGGCGCGAGCTTTATGTAGCCGCTCTTCGAAGTAACTCAGGATGTCCTTGAAGCCTACGTGCCCGCCCGGAGCGGTCGATTGGTCGTAGATTGCCAGGCTGCCTATGTGCATCGGCATGTTGCCTGTTTCCAGGTACAAGAACCCGGCGTCCAGTCCTGATAGTTGCTCCATATTGGGTCTCCGCCGATGATCGGTTCGGCATGGGCCTAGTTTGCATGAAAACCCGGCGAATAGGGGGCAGTACGTGCCGAAGGCCCTTAGCGATCGAGTATATGGGTCATAAACAGGCTGGCGAGGGACAGCAGGCCGGCGCCGACAAGTAGGCGGTTTTGCTGGTACCAGGAAACCGGACTTATCTGCGCGCTGAAATTCTTCAGCTCGTCACTTGCGATCTGGGCAGTCTCGCGTAACGGCAGTAGTGAGGCGAGAGATCCAAGCTGGCCTAATGTGTCGGACGTCTCGGCGCGAGCAGCCAGCGCCACCAATTCGTTGCTCAGCATAAGTAACAACTGGCCCACGGTAGGCAATGCTATTACCAAACCAAGCACTGTCGCAGACAGCAGTGTCACTCGCCGTTTCCAGATCTTCCGGCGTACCCGTACGAGTACGGTTTTTGAGAAACCATCATCGGCGACCGGCGGTATCTCGCGGCCGAACATGGCTTGCATCGCAAATTCCTCCTGTCCTTCGATCTCGTTACTCATCGTCCCGTAACACCAAACTTTTCACGGACTTTCAATACACCACGCCGCACATGCGATTTGACGGTTCCCAGCGGCAAACCAGAAACGTGACTGGCTTCGTTGTGACTCAAGCCGATTCCATAAACCAATATCATGATATCGCGCTCGTCGGGTCCGAGTATCTCGAGAAAACGATCGGCATCAGCGCCTTCACCGTGATATTCCTGCGACTCACTATTATCGGTGGTGGTTTCGGCCTGCAGGCGCTCCAAGTGTCCGGTTTCGCGACCGGATTTTCTCTTGTTTTGCAAGAACTCGTTGCGGGCAATCGTGAGTAGCCAGGCTTCAAAACTTCCCTTTGCTTTGTACGTTGCAATTTTCTTCCACGCTCTAAGAAAGGTTTCTTGTGCCAGATCGTCAGCCAATGCTGGGTCACCCGCCAGGTGTCGTAACCATCCGCGTACCCGCGATTGATGTCGCTGAACCAACTCGTCAAAGGCTTGCGTATCATGATCGACTATTGCCCGGGAGATTAATGACTCATCAGTCGCCGCCATGGGCACCCCATAGCGGCTGCGCCGTCAAGAGTCGTCTTTTCCCCCAAACATCCATAGCGCCAAGTATGCTACACCGACAGCAAAAGGAAATGCTGAAACGGCAAGCAGCGGCCGAACTGCATCTTGCTCATCGAGTACAAATGCAAAAATTGCGAAAGCGGCGCCGAGTCCGATCGAAATCACGCCGCGCCGCAAGTCGGCGTACGCCGATGATTTTGGCTGGCCGAGCCGGTCCAGCAATTCAGGCGACAGGTCCTGACCCTTTTCGATGGCCGTGCGTACAGTGAGCTGCAGGGCGCTGCGTGTGCGGAATCGAAAATACAACCACAGACCCAAAACGGCTGCGATCGATACGAACATGACGATGGGGATCCAAAATTCATCCATTACTCTGCTCCAAGTTTGACTAAAGGCTTTTTGGTGTATTCACCACATAGATGCCAGCCGAACCCGGATTGGATGCAGTCTCGCGGAATTCCCTGAAAACATACGCATTTTCACGAATATCCGTGGATCGTGCGGACACAACCGATGACAAGCTCGGTATTCTGAAAGCGCTCGGCGAGGCAGCTCTGGATGAACATGCAGAATGGATTCTGCTGCACCGTGAACGGCCTTTGGAGCACGGAAAACTGTAGCCGACCGGGCGGAGCGAGCACAATCTGTTGGGCCAGGGCCTACCGGTCCGCCCGAGTAGGCATATACCGTAATTCCGGTGTCCGCCGGGGTTTGGTCAAATATCACCTGTGTGCGACAGTTCGTGGCGTGCTCGTGCCAGGCAGCGTGGATAAAATCGATGAAGTCGGACGATGACATCACACAACGACGACCTATGGACATGCCTTTGGCCCGTGTGCCAGTTGGCGACGTGCACGTCATCGCCGAGCGTTGCAAAGAGTGTGGCTACTGCATTGAATATTGCCCGACTCAGGTGCTGGTCTACACGAAGGAGATGAATACGAAGGGCTATCACTATCCGATAGTTGCCGAGGGTAAGGAAACATCCTGTGTACATTGCAAGTACTGCGATCTGATTTGTCCCGAACTGGCGATCTACACGACGTCTTCCGACGATGACAGGGATTCAGATGGCTAAGACCGCAGCAAAAATCGTCCCGCCGCAACCGGTCTCGCGCGTAGTGACCGGCACGCATTTCATGCTTGGCGATCATGCCTGCGCCGAGGGCGCAATGGCAGCGGGGCTCGATTTTTTTGGCGGCTATCCAATCACCCCTTCGACAGAGGTCGCAGAACACTTGGCCACGCGGCTCCCGGCTGTCGGGGGTAAGTATGTGCAGATGGAAGACGAGCTCGGCAGCATCGCCGCAATCATTGGTGCGTCGGTTGCGGGTGCGCGTAGTTTTACCGCGACTTCCGGTCCTGGCTTCAGTCTCATGATGGAGAACATTGGTCTGGCCGCGATGATGGAGATCCCGATAGTGATAGTCGACGTGATGCGTGCATCACCGTCTACAGGTTTGCCGACGATGGTCGGGCAGGCCGATATCCTGCAAGCACGTTGGGGCTCGCATGGCGACTATGGTGTCGTCGCTTATTGTCCCTCATCCCCGCAGGAGTGTTTCGAACTCACCATCGATGCGTTTAACGCAGCGGACCGTTATCGAGTTCCTGTATTTATTCTGATGGACGAAGTGGTCGGTCACATGGCCGAGCGTGTGGTTATCCCGGACGCGGATAAGATTCCACATGTTTCAAGAAAACGTCCACAAACCAAGCCTGGTGTTGAACCGTTCCTGCCCTACGCGCCCGACAAAGATCTCGTCCCGCCAATGGCACATGCCGGCGAAGGCTACAAGGTTCATATGACCGGTCTCACGCACGACGAACGTGGCTATCCGCATTTGACCGCCGACACGCACAATCAGTTGATCAACCGGCTCATTGACAAAGTGCGTCTCAACGCCCCAGACATTATCGATTATGAGGAACGGCATGTAGACGATGCGGAAACCGTGGTAATTGCGTACGGCTGTACCGCGCGCTCGGCACGTGCGGCCGTAGACTACGCGCGTTCTGACGGACTGAAGTGCGGTCTGTTGCGACCCAAAACAATCTGGCCGTTTCCCGCAACCCGGATAGAGCGACTCATTAACAAGGGTTCGGTGCAGCGATTCATCGTTCCGGAGGTCAATCTGGGTCAACTACGCCGGGAGATAGAACGGATAACACAGTTGCCTGTTGTCGGTCTGAACCACGCCGGTGGTGAGATGCCGACGCCAAAAGCGATACTCGAGGTGATCAAGTCGTGAATACCCAGACTGATAGTAGTTTTTCCGTCGTACACCCGATCGATCACCTTATGCGTGCCGATCGGTTACCGCACATACTTTGTGCCGGGTGCGGTATTGGAACCGTGATCCACAGTTATGTGCATGCCATTAACGAATTCGGGGTCGATGAGGACCGGCATGTTTGCGTGTCCGGGATAGGATGCAGCGGCAGAGCAGCCGGCTATGTCAATGTTGATTCCTATCACACGACACACGGCCGCGCGTTGCCCTTTGCACTGGGAATAGCGGTATACAACCCCGAGCTGACGGTAACGGTCATCAGTGGTGATGGCGATCTGATGGCGATCGGCGGCAATCACTTCATTCACGCGGCGCGCCGTAACGCCAACCTCAATGTGATCTGCATTAACAACTTCAACTATGGCATGACTGGTGGGCAGGTTGGACCAACAACACCGGTTGGCGCGAAAGGTACGACGGCGCCGCAAGGCAGCGTCGAGCACCCGTTTAATTTGCCGCACCTGGCCAAGGCGGCGGGCGCCTCTTTCGTTGCACGCTGGACGGTGCTACACGTCCGGCAGTTCACCGATGCCGTTTTGCGGGCGATGAACAAGAAAGGCTTTTGTTTTATCGAAGTACTTGCACCGTGTCCCACCAGTTTTGGGCGTCGAAACAATCTCGGTGAAGGCCTGGATGAAGTCGAAATGTATCGTCAGCGTTGCCGTATCGAAAATGGCGCGCAGGATCTGGAGCCCCTGGATATCGATATCGTGGATCATGAACAAACCATTACGGTGGGGAATTTCGTTGACATCGAACGCGCGGCTTTTCTGGCCTAGAAGCGAATGACTGTCGCAAAGGAAAACACAGAGATTCGCCTCGGCGGTGTCGGTGGGCAGGGCATCGCGCTTGCCGGAACTTTGCTGGGCAAGGCCGCTGCAATCTACGACGGAAAAAATGCCGTATTCACACAAACTCACGGACCGGAGGCGCGGGGCGGTGCTTCACGGGCCGACGTCATCATTGGCGAGAAAGCGATCGCCTATCCCTTTGTCACGCACCCGGACATACTGGCAGTGCTTTTTCCGGAGGCTTACGAGAAATTTCGTCCCGATCTCAAGCCCGGCGGCGTATTGATTGTCGAAGCCGACCTGGTCAACCCGAGCGCCGAAGATGCGGACGCCGTCCGTTTGCCTGCGACCGAAATTGCAAAAGAACTGGGGAGCAGACTGGCGACTAACATCGTACTGCTTGGGTACCTGGTTGGCGCCACCGGGGTCGTCAGCCGCGAGGCCATGCAAGATGCCATTCGCGCGACCGTTAACAAACGGCACCTGGATCTCGATATGCGCGCGCTGGATGCCGGTTTTGAGCTGGCCGACCGCGACACTCCGAATGACTGACTCTATATTGGTAGTTGGTAGCGGCATCGCCGGGTTAACCGCGGCGATGGAGTGTGCTCAAGCCGGGGCGCGGACCATAGTCGTCGATAATGCCGCTATCGTCGGTGGCAGACTGGCCGCCGCAATGACAGATGAGTCATCAATCGGTGCCGGTGTCGCCGGTTCTGCAATTCCAAAGCTGAGTACGCTGGCCGAATCGGAGCACATTGAATTCATGACGATGGCTACGCTCGAACGTATCCAGGGTCGCCCCGGTAACTTCGATATTTCAGTCCGCCAACGCGCACGTTTCGTCACCGATGCCTGTACGCGTTGTAAACGTTGCCGTCCGGTGTGCCCGTCGGTCAGCTCCAACGAGTACGATGCAGGTCTGACCTATAGAAAGGCGATATTCACGCCATTGCCGCAGACCCTGCCGCAGGAATACGTCATCGACATCGACAGTTGTCTAAACAAACCACCCAATTACCTGCCATGCAATCGTTGTATTGAAGTCTGTGACGATGACGCGATTCACTTCGATCTGCCGCTGGATCAACTACACGAAAGACAAGTTGGCGCCGTGATACTTTCGGTGGGCTTCGCAATCGCAGACACGAACAGATTGAATGAATATGGTTATGGTGTGCATCCCGACATCGTTACCGCAGTGGAACTGCAATATCTGCTAACCGAACCGGGACCGACGGGGGGCTATGTGGCAAAACCCTCCAACGAAGAATACCCGGAGAGTATTTTGTTGATAGTTGATGAACTGACGCCGTTTTCGGCCTACACCGCGATTAGTCAGATCCACCAGCTCGTCGAGCAGGACATCGACAAAATTGCGTTGTTGATTACCGACCAGCAGGACGAAAAAACGCAGAGTGATTTTGTGCAGGCATTACCGGCAGGCGTTACGGTCAACCAGGGCCTGTTGCAAAGTGTTGTTGCCGGACCGGATAACAAAATCACCGTTTCCTATGCGGATTTCGCAAGCCACCATATGCCAAAAAATGACTACGACATGGTAGTACTGAGTTGTGAAATCTGTCCTGCAAAAGGACTTGATGAGCTTGCAAAGACCGTCGAATTGAAGCTTGACGAAGCCGGATTCGTTGCCACACCCATATCCGATCAGCCCTGTGCAACGAGCCGGGCGGGGATCTATGCAGTGGGGGGCGCCTGTGGCTCAGCTATCCTTAGTGACACGGTCGCCTCAGCAAAGGCGGCGGCTACCTTGGCGCTCGGTCATCTCGATCCACGGTTACTAAAACCTGGATTCGTACCGATCAGCCAAGTTGCAAAGGCACCAGACACTGATACGCCATCAGAAGACGAGCTCCGCGCCCGGATCGAACGCGCGCTTTATACCTTGATGGACCGCTAGGCAATCGCGGCCTGACCAGCGAGCAACGACGGGTGCCGACTCAGAAACGCCGCGGTGCCTGATTACAACAGGACCCGACTCTTGGGATACCCGGAGTTGTCCAGTATTAGACTGGTTTCAGGCCCACAAGTTGTGAAGGCGACAATCGCAGGGCGTTTGTCACCATGTCAAAGAACTCCGACTCGAATGGGCTAATCCGCACGTCGCTGCGAATAACCTTTTCCAGAGCCTGGGCAATCAGTACACGGTCATCGGAGTCCAGCCTTCTGGCTGCGCGATTGAGATACTTCCCCAGCGGTGCCGTTTCAAACAATGCCGAGCTTGCCGCGAGCCGAATATCCGCCCCGCTGAACTCCTCCCCTGTTATTTCTTTCAGCGACTTTTGGACTGTCTCAATTTCGACCGGATGAATGTTCGCATCCGCACTCGTCGCCCGAGCCAGAGTGACGAGCGCGACTTCCGTCAATAACTGCTTCTGTTCGATATCAGTCGGCGCACCCTTAGCAAAAACGCTGCGTAAGGTGTTGAAATCTGTCATGCCCATAGCCTGTTCCTCTTCAATAATTTCGCTGGTGCGCTGTCAATCCAACCGCAAAGTATACATAGCAACCGGCCGTCACACCCCTTTTTTCACTCGCCCACTCATTTCCAGATGGGGTTCACTGGCTGCCACAGCAATCAGGCGACTTGCTCTTAGGGCCGAAAAGCAGTGCGTTTGACGATTCAGAGGGCTTGTCTAAAAGCATTATTCGCGCAGATTGGCGTCGACCTCGAGTATCGAGAGCCCCCTGGGGTTCGAAATAGTGGATTGCTCGCGCGTACCCTTCGGGTGAATCGCGCAATTCGATTCGACCCTCTCGGGTTCGGTGAAGTTCTGGTGCGTGCTGCGCCGGACTGACACGCTCATTCAATTGTATTTATGCCCCTAAAATCATAGGGGTATTCCACGATTAGGGGGAGCGTGTCCGGATGCTAAATTTTGAGTATCAGATCGCCGTATTCACGCGGTGGTGCATCTCGAGAATCGGGGACAGACCTATGCTCGTAGCCGTGGTCACGCTGGGTGGATTGACCTTCCTGATAGCGACCGCGTTGGTTGTCGCTCAGAGCCGGTTGCGGGTTGACGAAGATCCACGGATCGAACCCGTCTACGAGCTGTTACCGCACACTGATTGCGGAGCCTGCGGTTATCCGGGCTGCCGGGCATTTGCCGAAGCGCTCGCCGCCGCGGAGGTGCCCCCGGGAAAGTGCACGGTAGGCACCGAGGAAGAGAAACAAGCCATCGCGGACATACTCAGTGTAGACGTCGGCAATGTAGAGAAAGTGGTCGCACGGCTTGCCTGTGCCGGTGGTGCCAATGTGGCCCGCATGCACGCTTTTTACGAAGGACTGGACTCCTGTCGCGGGGCGGCGTTGGTTGCCGGTGGCGGGAAGGGCTGTTTCTGGGGTTGTCTGGGTTACGGCGACTGCGAGGCTGTATGCGACGTCGACGCGATCATCATGTCGCAGGATAAGTTGCCGGTGGTCATCGAGGATCTGTGCACCGCCTGCGGAGATTGTGTTGATGCCTGCCCAAAGGATTTGTTCACACTGCACCCGGTCAGTCACCGACTGTGGGTGGCGTGCAAGAACCTGGAATTTGGCGATCCGATCCTTGCCGATTGCGAAGTCGCATGTACGGCATGTGCCAAGTGCGCGAAGGATGCGACCGGTGGTTTGATTAACATGCAGGACAACCTGGCCGTGGTCGATTACACACGCTCGCATGACCAGCGTCATGCCATCGATCGTTGTCCGACCGGTGCAATTGTTTGGTTCGACAAAGATCAGGGGCCGCAAAAGGGGCCCGCCGCCCGTAAAGTTTTCCGAACGAGCGTCCGTCATGTGGCGCCTACCTGAGATTCATCACAGAGTTGCAAAAAATGCCTAGAAAGCAGACGAGTAATAAGTACCCCGGTAGTCGTGCTGCTATGGATGGCAACACCGCCGCCATCATGTGCGAGCGCGAATCCACCGACGCTGCCGGCGCTTATCCGATTACGCCATCCACACAGATGGGCGAGTATTGGGCGGAGGCTGCAGCCGCGGGTCATATCAATGTATCCGGGCGCCCACTCATTTTCATAGAACCGGAAGGTGAGCACTCTGCGGCGGCAGTGACTGCCGGTTTGTCGATGACGGGTCTGCGAGCCGCGAACTTCTCCTCCGGTCAGGGTATTGCCTATATGCACGAGTCGCTTTACGCAGCGGTCGGCAAGCGGCTGACTTATGTGCTCAACATTGGTTGTCGTGCGATGACCAAGGCCACGCTCAATGTGCACGCCGGTCATGACGATTATCATTGTGTGGACGATACGGGTTTCTTCCAGGTATTCGCCAAGAATGCACAACAGGTCGCGGACCTGAATATCATGTCCCACCGTATCGCCGAGTTGGCACTCACACCGGGCATCGTGGCGCAAGACGGTTTTCTGACGACGCACCTGATCGAATCACTGATGATCCCGGAGCGTGAGTTGATTGCGGAATATCTGGGTCGACCGGCAGACATTATCGACACACCCACCCCTGCACAGCGGATTATCTATGGCGACAAGCGCCGTCGGATTCCCGAATTATGGAATGTAGACGAACCGCTGATGTCAGGTGTCGTACAAAACCAGGATTCCTACATGCAAAGCGTGGCCGCGCAACGGCCGTTTTTCTTTGACCACGTGACAGAGCTTACCGAGCGGGCTTTTGCCGAGTTTGGCGAGTTGACCGGTCGCAACTACGCCAGAATAGAAACCTACAGGACCGATGACGCCGATTACCTCATCCTCGGCCAGGGCAGCCTGATCCCCACCGCCGAAGCCGTCGCCGATTACTTGCGAGCCAAGCGCCGTATCAAGGTGGGGGTGGTTAATCTCACAATGTTCCGGCCCTTCCCGGCCGACCTGTTGGGCGAGATAGTTAAGGCCAAAAAAGGCGTGGCGGTGCTTGAGCGTGTTGATCAACCGCTGGCCGCAGACCTGCCATTGATGCGTGAAGTGCGTGCAACGCTTTCCAAGTGCATGGAGAATGGACGAGACAAAAACGTGCAGCCATACGCCGATCTGGCCGTCTACAAATCGCTAAAAGATCTGCCAGCATTGTATTCGGGTTCGTTTGGCCTAGGCAGTCGTGACTTGCAGCCCGAGGGCATCGTCGGTGCTGTTGAGAACATGCTGCCCGACGGCGAACATAAGCGGCAGTTTTATCTTTCGATCGATTTCGTACGCAACACCGCACTAACGCCAAAACAAAAGGTCTATCAGCAGACCGTCACCGACGCTTATCCGCGAGTAGCCGATTTGGTCGTTAAGGGTAGTGAAAACCCCAATCTAATGCCTGATGGCAGCATCACGGTACGTATGCATTCAGTTGGTGGCTGGGGTGCGATCACGACGGGCAAGAACCTGGCGATGACCTTGTTTGACCTGCTCGGCTATCACGTCAAGGCAAACCCCAAGTACGGCTCCGAGAAAAAAGGTCAGCCGACCAGTTATTACCTGGCCGCGGCGCCGGAACCGATCCGCGTAAATTGCGAGTTCAATTATGTCGATGTCGTGCTGGCGCCCGATCCAAATGTGTTCAAACACACCAACGCGGTAATGGGTCTCAGTAAAGGTGGCGTGCTAGTGATGCAAAGCGATGCCAAATCGCAGGATGAGTTTTGGCGGAATATCCCGCTGGCTTATCGCAAGACAATCGTCGAGAACGACATCCGTGTTTTTTATCTGGACGCGTTCAGGATCGCGCGTGACGAAGCCACCGATCCAGAACTGCAGTTGCGCATGCAGGGTATTGCTTTCCAGGGCGCATTCTTTGCCACTTCGCCGATACTCGAAAAAAAGGGATTGAGCGAAGGCACTTTGCTTACTGCCATTCGTGACCAGCTACAGCACAAGTTTGGTTCCAAGGGCGCACGCGTGGTTGAGGACAATATGCGAGTCGTGCAACGCGGTTTCGAGGAAGTCCGTGCTGTGACGGAGATGCCGCTTGACGACAGCAAACAGAAGGGTAACGAGCATCTGCCTGTACCCGTGATGGTCAAACGCCAACCACAAAGTGAATCTGCCAGTGGTGACATCCATCGTTTCTGGTCGCAGACCGGCAGCCTCTATGCACATGGTAGGGGTGATGAAGTCGAGGCCGATCCGTTTATGAGCATGAGCCTGATGCCGGCGGTCTCATCGCATTTTCGCGACATGACTTCGATACGTTTCGAGCATCCTGAGTTCATTCCAGAAAATTGTACGGCCTGTGGTGACTGCTACACGGTCTGTCCGGATACCGCGATTCCGGGTCTGGTCAACGATATCGGCCAGGTATTGGACACGGTCGTTGCGCGCGTACGCAAAAGCGGCTCTTCTGTAGAGTTGCTGCCAGGTGCGGTGCGCAAGATGGAAGGCACGTTGCGTAAATTGCTGCAGGGTGCTGCCGAGACCGATTCCGTTCAGGGCATGTTGGACGAAGCAATCGAGACGACCTTAAACGACGACTCGTTGGTAAACGGTAACCGCGCACAATTGGCCGGTGAGTTTGCAGCGTTTCGCGAGGAGCTGGGCGATTTCCAGTTTGCGTTGTCACGGCCCTATTTCACGACACCGGAAAAGAAACAGTCCGGTAGCGGCGGGCTGCTGAGCATTACCGTCGATCCCTATACGTGCAAGGGTTGCATGGAATGCATCGAGGTTTGCAAAGACGACGCGCTGCGTCCCATAACTCAAACCGAGGACACGATTGCTTCGCTACGCAAGAACTGGGACTTCTGGCTGGATCTGCCAAATACGCCGGAGAAGTTTATCCGGGTGGACGACCTGGAGGAGGGCATCGGTGCACTGGAGACCATACTGCTCAACAAAGATGCCTATTTGCCCCTTGCCAGTGGCGATGGTGCCTGTCTGGGTTGTTCCGAAAAAACGGTGGTGCATTTGTTTGTCGCCACTGTGGAGTCGCTGATACAGCCTCGTATCGTCGAGCACGTCAAGAAGCTGGACGATCTGATCGACAATCTAAAGCGTCACGTGCAACTAAATCTCGTCAAAGAGATCGATCTCGGAGATTCGGACGAAGTTGCAGCGATGCTGTCCAGTGACAACGGCGAACTGACACTCGCATCAATCGCCGAGCGTGTCGAGCAGGCCCATGAGGCCGAACCCATCGACCGTGATTGGCTCAAGCGCACGACTAGTCTCATCGCAAAGCTTGAAGACTTGCGTTGGCGCTATAAAAAAGGCCTCACCGGCGCGGGTCGTGCGCGCATGGGAATGATCAATGCCACCGGGTGCACTTCTGTCTGGGGCAGTACCTATCCGTTCAACCCGTACCCCTTCCCCTGGGCGAATCATCTTTTCCAGGACACCGTGTCAATGGCGATGGGTGTATTCGAGGGTCATATGGCCAAGATGGCGGAGGGATTCAAGGCAATACGCGCGGCCGAGCTGGAGTTGGCCGGCAAGTATGAACCTGCCAAACACGATGAGGAGTTCAGCCGCTTTGGCTGGAAAGATTTTACCGACGACGAGTTTCATCTGTGTCCGCCCGTCGTTGCAGTTGGCGGTGACGGGGCAATGTACGACATCGGATTTCAGAATCTGTCACGCGCGATGATGTCGGGTATGCCAATCAAGGTGCTGGTTGTCGACACGCAGGTTTACTCGAATACCGGTGGCCAGGCATGTACATCCGGTTTCTTTGGGCAGATCTCCGACATGGCGCAGTTTGGCAAGGCCATCAAGGGCAAACAGGAGATACGCAAGGAAATCGGTTTGATTGCGATGGCACATCGCACGACCTACGTGCTGCAAAGTACGATCGCGCACGCCAATCACATGATCGAGGGCTTTGTACAGGGTCTGATGGCTCGCGGTCCGGCATTATTTAATCTCTACACGTCGTGTCAGCCAGAACACGGTATCGGCGACGATATGGGTCATCATCAGGCCAAGCTGGCGGTGGAATCGCGAGCATATCCGCTGTTCCGTTACGATCCGACACGCGGGAAGACGCCAGCGGAATGCTTCGACCTGGATGGTAACCCATCGTTGGGCCGGGACTGGCCCATTGCGACGATTCAATACAAAGAGCGCGGTCGTCAGAAATCGATGGAGATACCGACAACATTCGCCGATTTCGCGGTTACCGAAACCCGTTTTCGTAAACATTTTCGCAAGATTCCACGCGACGCCTGGCACGACAACATGCTGCCGCTGGCCGATTACATCGATCTGGATGCGGGCGACCGTGAAGAATACGTGCCGTATGTCTGGGCGCTGGATGCAAATGAAAAACTGGCGCGGGTGCTGGTCGGCGAGCCGATGGTGACTGCGACCGAGGAACGGCGTGATTTCTGGATCATGTTGAAGGCACTGGCCGATGAGCGCGTAGCGACCGTTCCAGACGATGGATTGGAGTCGCGCATCCGGCAGGAAGTCGTGCAAAAGATTACGTCCGGACTGATGGACCTGGCAGATGGTGCAGGCGTTGCGGTGTTGGCAGGTGCGTTGGCTGAGAGTGCAGCCGAGCCGGCGTCTGCACGAGCCGGCGAAGCGCCTGCGGAAGCCCAAACAGCAACCGCAGCAGCACCGGTCACGGCCGCGGCGGCCAAAGCTGCAGTCAGTGATGAATACATGGCGCCGTGGATCGAAACGGCCGAGTGCACCTCTTGTGATGAGTGCCTCGACATCAACCCGGACATCTTCGCTTATGACGCTGACGACAAGGCGTACATCAAGAATCCCGACGGTGGGCCATACAGGGATTTGGTTAAAGCAGCCGAGAAATGTACAGCGGAGGTCATCCATCCGGGGTTGCCGCGTGATCGCAGCGACAAGGATATCGATAAGTGGATAAAGCGCGGGCAGAAGAAGAACTAATGTGAGCAAGCGTAGATGACCGGGATCATGGACACTGCGCTGGGCGCACCAAGTTTTCGCCATGGTGTGCATCCGCGCGAACACAAAGAAGACACGCGTGGTCTTGCGATCCGACAATTCCCGTTCGCACCTATGCTGATCATGCCGTTGCGCCAACACCTCGGCGCGCCAGCGGTGCCGGTGGTACGCGTCGGGCAGGAAGTCGCGCGGGGCGAGACCATTGCGCGACCCGATGGATTTATGTCGGTTGCCATGCATGCACCGGCATCAGGGGTAGTGCGCAGGATCGAGCTGGCACCGACTATCAGTGGCGACATGGTCGAGAGCGTGTTTATCGAGCCGCTGCCCGCCGACACACAGGAAGTCGATGACGGCGAGCCTTGCAGGCTGGACAATGCAACGCCCGAACAGATCATGACGGCGATCCAGAACGCAGGCATTGTGGGCCTGGGCGGCGCGGCCTTTCCGACACACGCCAAATTGCGTTTTCCTGATGACAAGCACGTCGACACACTAATAATCAATGGCGTTGAGTGTGAGCCATACCTCACGACCGATCATCGCGTAATGCTCGAGCAGTCTGCAGATGTCATCGCTGGTATTCGTTACCTTGTGAAAGCAACTTCCGCGGTACGCACCATCATCGCCGTGGAGGCAAACAAGCCCGATGCGGTGACCGCATTAAGTGCTGCGTTGCCCGACGACCTGCCGGTCGATGTAACCGTGCTAAAGGTGAAGTATCCGCAGGGTGCGGAGAAGATACTGATCAAGGCACTACTCAAACGCGAAGTACCACAGGGTGGTTTACCAATCGATGTTGGCGTGATCTGCACTAACGTTGCGACTACAGCGGAGATTGGCCGCTTGTTACCACGCGGTCGTGGCATTCAGGAACGTGTCATCACGATCGCTGGGCCTGGTGTGGAGAAAAAAGGCAATTACCTGATACCCATCGGCACTCCTGTGCGGTTCGCGCTGGAGGCTTGTGGCGCCGATCCCGACATCACCCGTGTGTTCATGGGTGGCCCTATGATGGGTCCGGCGGTGTCGAATCTCGACATTCCGGTGACCAAAGGCACGTCGGGCATACTCGCTTTTACGGTGCATGAGACCGCAGCCATAGTGGAACGCAAAGTCTACGCGTGTATCCATTGCGCACGTTGTGTGGAGTCCTGTCCGGTATTCCTGAATCCGTCACACCTTGGATTGTTGGCAAAAAACGAGCAATACGAACAGATGGCAGACGACCATAGTTTGTACGATTGCTTCGAATGTGGCGCGTGCAATTATGTGTGTCCGTCACATATTCCGCTCGTGCAGTACTTCCGTCTGGCCAAGAAGATGGTCCGCAAGCTCAGGGCGACACATTGAGCCGACTTGGTAAAACGATGGAAATCGCATCGTCGCCGCATGTGGCCAGTGGCGCGAGTGTCGACGACATCATGCGCAATGTTGTTTACGCGTTATTGCCGGTTGTCGTGTTTGCAGTCTTTGCATTTGGCTTGTCCGCGTTGTTGGTCTTGACTACCGCCGTCCTGGCCTGTGTCGGGACTGAGTACGTGTTAAACCGGGTGGCCGGCGCACCGGACACACTGGGCGACTGGTCGGTAGTGATCACGGGCCTGCTATATGGCTTAACGCTGCCACCCGGACTCGCGTTGTGGATGGTCGCCGTCGGCGGAATATTTGGCGTCGGTGTCGGTAAATTCCTGTTTGGCGGACTTGGTTCAAATGCCTTCAACCCGGCGCTCGTGGGACGGGCTTTTTTGCAGGCGGCGTTCCCCAGTGCAATGACGACGTGGTCACCGGCATTTCTTGCTGACCGTTTCGCACACATTTCGAGTTCGACACTAGCGTTTCCATTTGCGCGCCCCGAATACGATGCGATCAGTGCAGCCACACCGCTATCGGCGATGAAATTCCGTGACACTGGCACCGATCCGATGGAACTGATGCTGGGCCTGACCTCCGGATCGGTAGGCGAGACTTGTGCGGTGCTAATCCTGGTCGGTGGCATCTATCTGGTGGCGCGCAACATGATGAACTGGCGCATTACGGTTTCTATCCTGGCGACTGTGGCAACGATGACGCTGATCGCGAATACGCTCGCGCCGGGTGAGTATCCACAACCGATGTTCATGTTGTTGTCCGGTGGGCTCATGCTCGGCGCGGTGTTCATGGCAACCGATCCGGTGGCTTCGCCGATTACCGACACCGGATGTTGGGTTTATGGGTTGCTGATTGGCGGGTTGATTGTTGTGATCCGTTTCTGGGGCGGCATGGCCGAGGGTGTCATGTACGCGATCCTGCTGGCAAACGCCGTCTCGCCGCATATCGATAATTTGGTTCAGCCGCGTGTCTACGGGAGTCGGGCGTGAACCTTCCGTTGCAACACCTGCCAACGACACCGGTGGCGATGTATCGTGCCATCGTGGGCATCGGCATGTTGTGCGCGTTACTGATCGTTGGCATATACCAGGCAACGGCCGAACGCATAGCCGAAAACGAGGCGCAGGCCTTGGCTGAGGCCGTAGCCGCGGTGCTACCGACCGCGCAAGTTCTGCGGTCGATTGCTGTCGCGTCTGATGGCGGGATCGCCGACGTCGACGCCTCGCTGCAGAAGTTGCCGGCCTTCGTTGGCTATGACCAATCGGGCAAACTGGCGGGTGTAGCAATAACGGCAGCCGGAATGGGTTACCAGGACACGATTCAGGTGATCTATGCCTATTCGTTTAGTGACTCGGCCATCGTCGGCCTGCGTGTTTTGCAAAGCCTGGAAACCCCCGGGCTCGGCGACAAGATCGAAACCGACCCGAATTTTGTTGCCAATTTCGAACAACTGGACGTGTCGTTGTCGGCTGCCGGTAACGAATTGGCGCACGCAGTGGAGACCGTACCGAACGGTAGCAAGGAACATCCGTGGCAGATCGACGCGATCACCGGTGCGACAGTGTCGTCGGAGGCGATAGGAAAGATACTGGACACCAGCGCACAGCAATGGGTGCCGTTGCTGGTGCGTCACAGGGAACAGTTGATCGGTGCCCCGGAACCGGTGGAGAACTAATGGCACAGCCGACTACAAACCAGTTCATCAAGGGTCTGTGGCAACAAAACCCGATCTTTGTGCAGGCGCTGGGTCTCTGCCCGGCGTTGGCTGTGTCGAATAGTGCAATTAACGCGTTGACCATGGGGCTTGCAACAAGCTTTGTATTACTGAGTTCCGGTGTCATCATCTCGTCGATCCGTTCGTTGATACCGCGCGAGGCGCGAATCGTCAGCTACATCTGCATTATTGCCAGTCTTGTTACGACTGTGGATTACGTGATTAAGGCCATCAGTCTGGATCTGCACAAAAGCCTCGGTGCATTTATCTCGCTAATTGTCGTCAATTGCCTGATCCTGGGCCGCGCCGAAGCGTTCGCCTCAAGGAACACGGTCGGGAAGACGGTGCTCGACTCGGCAGGCATGGGCGCGGGCTTTACCATTGCGTTGCTTTGTATCGGTGTAATTCGAGAAGTTCTCGGTGCCGGCACTTTGTTTGGGATTGGTCTGTTCCCCGACACATTCCAGACCTGGACGATCATGTTGCTACCGAGTGGCGGGTTTTTTGTGCTGGCATTTTGGTTGCTGGCGATCGGATTGTGGAACGACGCGCGGGAGCGGTCGGCAAAGACAGCGGAGGAAACGGCATGATGGCCGACGCCTCACACTGGTCGATCTTCATCAATGCCGCGTTGATCAACAACTTTGTGTTGGCGTATTTTCTCGGTCTGTGTCCTTTTCTTGGGGTATCGGCAAAGCTGCAGACCGCGATCCGCATGGGGGGAGCAGTCACGTTTGTCATGCTGGTCGCTTCGATCTGCGCCTACGTGCTGAATATGTTGTTACTGGCTATGGATGCGCCGTATCTGAAACTGATTTCCTATATTTTGGTCATCGCCTCGACAGTTCAATTGGTGGAGATGTTATTGCGCAAGTTGAGCCCGGCGACTTTTCGTGCGTTAGGCATCTTTTTGCCGTTGATCACAACCAATTGCGCCATTCTGGGTCTGGCGTTGTTCCAAACGAATCGTGGCTATGATTTTAGTCGCGCGATCGTATTCGCATTGGGTGCTGCGGCGGGGTTTACGCTGGCGCTAGTGCTGATGGCCGGCGTGCGCGAGAAGCTTGATCTGGCATCAGTGCCTGATGTCGTAAAGGGTACAACGGCGGCATTTTTTGTGGCCGGAATTTTGAGCCTCAGTTTCATGGGTTTCGCAGGCCTGGGGCGTTGACGATGCTGGAGCGCTGGATCATCGCAAGTCTGATCATCTGTGCACTGATAGGTGCACGTTTGTTGCTAAAGCGGTTCCTGTCCCGGCGTTTCTTAGATCATGACGGCAAGGCCAATTTTGATACCTGTATAACGAGGGGTTGCAAATCGGTGCAACCAAAAACGGCAACAAACCCCGTTCTTCAAGAGAAATATGGGGTCTGTCCCCATAGGAGTAATGATCATGCGGCTGGCTGACTACGATACTGAACCGCGTTTCCCGGCAAAAGTGTTGCGTACGGAACGCATAACCGACAACACCTCGCCCGAGGAAGTTCGCGAACTTGTGCTGGAAGTGCAAGGCGGTGAGCTAGATTACAAGGTCGGCCAGACCGTTGGCGTGTTGATCCCCGGGCCACACGAGTTTGGTCAGGAATATCACCACCGCCTTTATAGTGTGGCCGACACACCTAGTCCGGTGGACTCAGACCATCCTGAAATTACTATTGTCGTACGGCGTTGCAATTACATCGACGACTACAGCGGTGAGGAATACAAGGGCGTAAGTTCGAATTACCTGTGTAATCTAAGACCTGGCGATGCACTGACGCTTACAGGCCCTTTTGGGATTCCCTTCAGTGTGCCAGAAAACAAGAAGTCAAATTTATTACTTATTGGTCTCGGCACGGGTATCGCGCCGTTCCGTGGACTCATTAAACATATCTACCACGATGTCGGTGACTGGGAAGGAAAGGTCCGGTTATTGTATGGCGCTCGTTCAGGATTGGAATTACTGTACATGAATGACAAACGTGATGATTTTGCCAAGTACTACGATGAAGATACCTTCGAGGCCATCAAAGCACTGAGCCCGCGTCCCAATTGGGCCGACCCAATTGCATGGGATTATGCCCTGGAAGACCGGGCGGAAGAAATCTGGCACTTGCTCGATGACGAAGACACCTACGTATATGTTGCAGGGCTTAAAAAAATTGCCGATGCGTTGGATCAGCTACTCAGCGAGGCCCGTAGTCCCGACGTTTGGGAGCAGAAGAAAAATGTACTGGTCACCGAGGACCGCTGGTTCGAGCTACTTTACTGAGATGTGGAAGATCTCAGTTGCAAAAGGGCACGGAGGATGTCGCGTCGGCTGATGAGGCCGATCAAACGGTTGTTTTCAACGACCGGGTAGCGGCGAAAAGGCTCTGAAAGAAAACGTTCTGCTAGCTCGACAACACCCATATCGGCCTCTACAGTTTGTACTTCAGTGCTCATGTATTCACGAACGGGTCTTCCCCAGTCTCCGTGATAGGCGGCGGTGACGGTGACCCTGAGGCAGTCACGCTCGGACAAAATGCCGATCAGGCTGCCCTGGGCATCCATCACCGGCGCACCGGAGATACGGTTTCTGACCAGTTTTGTAATAGCGTCCAGAACGTTCTCCTCCGGCGCAAACGTCACCGGTGCCGCGCTCATGAAATGTTTGACAGTAAAGGCCTGGTTCATATGAGCCACCTCGCTTAAACTACGTCAGTTTTGCATTGATGCACTTTCCGCTACACCCTTCGCAGTCTCCTGCCTTGTCGAGACCACCACAGCTGCCGCGGAGCGCGGTGCGCCCAAAAATGACACCGATTGCCATGGCAAATACGGTCAACGTGAAGACTACAAAACTTAAAAAGAACAAGGTCAACAGCATCGCATTAACCTCCAAAATCGTCGTACAAAATCTGGTCGTTCGGCACACCCAAATCATCCAGGAGTTTCAGAACTGCTGCTAGCATGACGGGCGGTCCGCAGATGTAGTATTCGCATTCCTCGGGGGCGGCGTGTTTGCCGAGATATTGATCGTTTAGCACCCGGTGTATGAATCCGATCGGCCCGTCCCAATCATCTTCTGGTAAAGGATCCGATAATGCGACGGTCCAGTTGAAATTAGCGTGCGCTGCAGCGAGCCGGTCGAATTCTTCGGCGTAAAATAGTTCGCGCAGACTACGTGCGCCATACCAGTAGCTGATTTGGCGTTTTGATTGTAGGCGTAGTAACTGATCGAATATATGTGAGCGCATTGGGGCCATGCCTGCACCGCCACCAATAAATACCATCTCGTTTTTCGATTCTCGTGCAAAGAAATCGCCATAAGGGCCGGACAGGGTAATGGTGTCGCCTGCTTGCAGTGAATATAGCCACGATGACACGACGCCGGGCGGTACATTGGCCGCTGCACCAGGAGGGGGTGTCGCGATGCGCACATTGAGCATCACGATTTGCGATTCGCCAGGGTGATTCGCCATTGAATAGGCCCGTGTCGTCGGCGTCTTGTTTTCGACGCGGTATCGCCACAGATTCAAAGCGTCCCAGTCAGGCCGAAACTTCGGCTCGATATGAAAATCAGAGTAATCTGTTACGAACTCGGGGCACTCCACTAATATGTAGCTGCCGGCCTTGAATTCCATAGGCTCAGGCAACTCAAATACCAGTTCACGGATAAAAGTGGCCACACTGCGCGTGGAGCGTACGGTACCGTTCCATCGGCGTACGCCGAAGACCTCGTCAGGCACCTGGATCTTCATCGGTTCTCGAACTGCTACCTGACAGGCAAGCCGTACATGCTGACGCGCGTCACGACGACTGATTACCGTAGCTTCTGTAGGCAACAATGCACCCCCACCGGATAGTACCTGGACACGGCATTGTCCGCAGGTTCCTTTCCCGCCACATGCCGAACCAAGAAACAGCTCTTCATCGGTCAGTACGCCCAGAAGCTTTTGTCCGACCGCGGCCGATACGGTGCGCTCGTCGTTTACGAGGATGTCGACCTTCGTATTGGGTATTAGTCGGCTGCGGGCTATCAAAATAATGCCAGCCAACATCAGCATAATTAATGTAAAAACGACAGCGCCTGATATGATTTCGATCAACAGCGTGACCTACAGTTGTATGCCCGAGAACATCATGAAGCCGAGAGACATTAGTCCGACGGTAATAAACGTAATACCCAAACCCTGCAGGCCATCCGGCACATCGCTGTACTTGAGTTTTTCGCGGATGCCCGCCAAAGCGGCAATTGCCAGTGCCCAACCAAACCCGCTGCCCAGCCCGTACACGACACTTTCTGGCAATGTGTAGTGCCGTTCGACCATAAACAATGTGCCGCCGAGAATGGCGCAGTTAACGGTAATCAATGGCAGGAAAATGCCGAGTGCATGATATAGGCGCGGTACATGTCGGTCGAGAAACATTTCCAAAATTTGTACTAACGCCGCGATAACCCCGATATACGTGACGAATCCAAGAAAACTCAAATCCACATCCGGCAGGCCGGCCCAGGCCAAGGCACCTTGCTTTAACAGATGTTCGTAAATCAGGTGATTGACGGGAACAGTAATTGTCTGCACCACAATCACGGCCAGCCCCAAGCCCAGCGCAGTTTCGATTTTCTTGGAAATCGCCAGAAACGTGCACATCCCCAGAAAAAAGGCCAATGCCAGGTTTTCGACGAAGACGGCGCGGACAAACAGACTCAGATACGCTTCCATCACATCTCCTCAGTCCGGTGTACGTGCCGTATCCGGAACTCTGGCCCCTCTACCTGTTCACGTTTCCAACTACGGATCGCCCAGATGATCAAGCCGATGATGAAAAAGGCACTCGGTGGCAACAACATCAGACCGTTTGGTTCGTACCAACCACCGGTGCTGACCGATGGAAGAATCGTATAACCGAGCAGTGTGCCGGAGCCAAACAACTCGCGCGTACTGGCCACCAGTATCAGGATTAGACTATATCCGATGCCATTTCCGAGTCCGTCGAGAAAGCTGAGGCCAACGCTGTTTTTCATTGCAAACGCCTCGGCGCGGCCGAGCACAATACAATTGGTGATGATCAAGCCGACGAAAACCGACAACTGACGACTGGACTCATAAGCAAACGCCTTAAGCATCTGGTCCGCAACGATTACCAGCGAGGCGATAATAGTCATTTGCACGATGATGCGGATGTTGGTTGGAATATGATGTCGTAGCGCACCGATCGATGCGTTCGCAAAAGCAATTACGGTGATGACGGACAGACTCATCAGCAACGACGGTAGTAATGAAGTCGTTACTGCCAGAGCCGAACATATACCCAGGATTTGCAGAGTGATCGGGTTCTCGTCAATCAGTGGTCGCAGGAGGACTTGTTTTGCTTTGCTAGCCATTAGCTATGTTCGTCCCAAATGCGAGCCAGGTACGGACCGTAGCCATCTGCGCCCAGCCAGTAACGCAGCATATTTGTTACACCACGCCCTGTCAGCGTGGCGCCGGCCAGTCCGTCAACCTGGTATTCGGCGTCGCCTGGTGTGGCGCCCGAGATGCTATCGGCAATGACTTTGCCGCGAATTACCTCGATCACAGGTTTGCCGTCCGTGTCATATACATATTTTCCTGTCCACTGGGCCAACCAGTCTGGATTGTCGATCTCCGCCCCCAATCCGGGCGTTTCACCGTGTTGATAAAATCGTAAACCGGCGATGGTATTCGCGTTGCGCTCCAGCGCGAGATAGCCATACATCGTCGACCACAGGCCGTAGCCACGAACTGGCAGGATGATGTATCGAATACGGCCGTCGTGTTTGACGAGATAGACGACCCCGTGCTTGCCACGTCGCTTCAGACCGGCTATGTCGTTCTCTGCTGAAATGTTGACACCCAACACCGAATCGCGTGCAGCTGCTTGCGGATCATATTTGCTCAGGTCAATGTCGTCGGAATATTCGCCGGTGGCCAGGTCGACCAGACGCATCTCAACCCGCTTAAATTGCTCTGCAACCGACTGATCCGCTCGGAGGATGCCTGCAGCCGCAAGGATGTTTTGCTGACGCGACAAGGTCTCATTTTTTGCCTGTAAAGGCCGCAGCAATACCGTTGCCGAAGCCACAATGAGGGAACACACGAGACTTACCAGCATCGCGACGGTTAGTGTCTTGCCGATGCCGGCAATGGGTTTTGAATCAGGTGACATTGCGACGAATCCTCCGGCGCACGTTGGCCCGAATTACAAACCAGTCGATTAGCGGAGCCATGACATTGGCAAAAAGTATTGCCAGCATGATGCCCTCGGGAAAAGCAGGATTTGCCACACGAATCGCTATCGTGAGAAAACCCACCAGCAGTCCGAACACCCATCGCCCAGCGTCCGTCTGGCAGGCCGTAACAGGATCGGTAGCCATATACACCATGCCGAAAGCGAATCCGCCGAGTACCAGGTGCCAGTACCAGGGCATCGAGAACATTGGATTGGTGTCGCTGCCGATCGCGTTAAACAACATTGTCGTGGTCACCATGCCGATAAACACCCCGGCGATGATGCGCCAGGAAGCAACACCCGTATAGATCAGAATAAGCCCACCGATCAAACAGGCCAGCGCGGAAACTTCTCCTATCGAACCATCCATGATTCCCAAGAAAGCCTGAGTCCAGTTCAATCCCTGTTCTGCAATACCGGTCATACCATCCAGAGCCGCGTTGCCCAGCGCGGTCGCGCCGCTAAACCCATCGACGGGAACCCACACGTTCGTACCGGACATCTGTATCGGGTAGGCAAAGTAGAGAAACGCGCGACCTGCCAGCGCGGGGTTGATGAAGTTTTTCCCGGTCCCGCCAAATAGTTCTTTGGCAATGACTACGCCGAAGCTGATACCCAGCGCGACCTGCCACAATGGAGTCGTCGGCGGCAGTATCAATGCATATAGGAACGATGTGACAAAGAAGCCTTCGTTTACATCGTGATTTCGAACCGCTGCAAAAATAATTTCCCAGGTAATGCCAACGGCAAACGTCACGATCATAATCGGCAGAAAATAGGCCAGCCCGTGCACCAAGCAATCGATTACGCTTTCGGAGTTGTAGCCCAGTCCGATCAGGCCGACCAGCTCGCCACGCCAGCCGGGCATGCTTTCTATACCCAGACCTGCCATCGCCAGGTTGGCCTGATAACCGGTGTTCCAGACGCCAATCAGCAGCGGCGGGAACACCGCGAGAACTACCGCGACCATAACGCGTTTCACATCGACAGCATCGCGCACATGCGGAGCGCCGCGTGTCACGTCGCCCGGTGTATAAAGAAACGTGTCGATGGCTTCGTACAAAGCTTGGAAATGCTGGAGTTGGCCGCCGGGATTGAAGTAGGGTGCAACACTGTCGAGGAATTTACGCATCAGCCGTCTGCCTCGATGCGATCCAGATTGCGTCGCAGGTGTGGACCGTAATCGTACTTACCCGAACAAACGAAAGAGCACAGTGCCAGATCTTCTTCGTCGAGTTCGAGCGCGCCGAGGGCCCTCGCAGTATCTCTGTCATCGACTAGCAAAGCTTTGAGCAAAGGTGTTGGCAGGATATCCAGAGGCATTACCTGCTCGAAGCTACCGATGGGTATCATTGCGCGCCGACTGCCGTGCGTCGATGTATTGAGTGAAAACTCGCGTTTGCGCAGCAGGCTCGACAGATACAAGCGCGTGGCAGAGAAAAGCTTGCTGCCTGGCGCCAACCAACCCAGGAACTCGCGTTTATCTCCTTCGGAAAGGACCGAAACTTGCGTGTCGTAACGACCGAGATATGCCGCCCACCCGGCGGCATGCCGACCCGACAGCACCGAACCGGAAATGACTCGGCGACGGGCCTCGCCAACCTCGCCCTTAATCAAATCGGCCAGACTCGCACCGAGACGGGTACGCAGCAGTCTGGGTTTGTGTATCAGTGGCCCGCCCAACGCGATGATTCGGCTGACGTCCAGGCGACCGTGTCTAAACAAGCGTCCTATCGCCATTACGTCCTGATAGCCTACGTGCCAGACGGTTTTTTGTTCGCCGACGGCGTCGAGCAGATGGATATGAGTTCCAACCAGGCCGGCAGGATGTGGGCCGGTAAAAGTTGCAACGCGAATCTGCTCCGACGCCGGTGTCGGTATCGTGCTGTTGTGCGCACAACACACAAACAGTGGCCCATTGGTCAACCGGCTGACAATGAGCAAGCCGTCAGCGAAAGCCTCTGGGTCCGTGTCAATGATTGGTACAGGATCTGCCGCTAATGGATTGGTGTCCATGGCGGCAACAAAGATGGACTGTGGCGATTGTTCAGGCGTTGCAACACGACTAAATGGCCGGGCACGTATGGCTGTCCATAAGCCGGACGCGACCAGGTTGTCTACGACCTTGTCGCGTTCAAGTTCACTGAAACGTTGACTGGGGTAGCTGGCGAAACGCTCTTCGTCGTCGCCTGCCAGCTCGATTTTGATGGTTTGTAGCACCCGGCGTGCGCCACGGCGGATGGCAGTTATGGTTCCGCTGCCCGGTGCTGTCAAACGGGCTGCCGGGTTCGCCTTGTCTTCCACCAACACCTGACCCAGCCGAACCCGATCGCCCTCGGTAACTCTGAGTTGTGGTCTTAATCCCAGATAATCGGGGCCGAGCAGCGCAACCGAGCCGACAGCCGCCCCAGTGTCTATCGTTGCGACCGGCGTACCCGAGATGGGCACGTCCAGACCCGTCTTTAGCCGAAACTGGAGCTTTCTCATTGGTTATCGATGTCAGGGTTCCCCGCGTGAGTCTGCTGAGGGCTGCGATCACGGTCAATGAGTAGTTGCCGCAGAGTTTCAAGTGCGAATCTTTAGACAGCCTTATCAGTCCGTCGAGGCTGAACTATACTGTGCGAACTTAGTGTGTCTTACATAGGAGAGGAAGGGTTATGCGTAGCTATTTCAATGCGTTAGCGCTATTACTGGTCGGTTGGGGGTTAACCAGCGGAACCGGCTGGGCCGGTGAGCCTGACTACGATGCTATTGCCGATACTTTGGTGAATCAGTCTCTCGAGGTCCGTCCCGGCGAGGCAATCCAGATCAGTGGCAATCCATCCCAGATTGACCTGATGGCTGCCTTGCAGGTGGCCGTATCCAAGGCCGGCGGTCAGCCGGTGATCATTCTGAATTTGCCCGAAGCCAATAAGCGGGCAGTCATGGAAACATCCATTGAACACCTGGAGCGTCTGCCGACATCCCAGATTTCATTGATACGGATGTTTGACGGCGTTATCAATGTGGCCTCGGTACAAGATCCAGATCTTTTTGCAGATGTGCCTGAAGAACGTCTGGCAGCTACCCGTCGGGCCGGCGCGCCACTCAATGACGTTTTTCGGAATGCAGATTTTCGCTCAGTGTCTCTTGGGCAAACAGGCGGAATTCCCACAGAGGCTTATGCCAAATCGGTCGGTGCCGATCACAAGAAAATGACCGCGGCTTTCTGGAAGGCACTTGAGGTGTCACCGGATCAAATCGAAAAGGCCGCCAGTCTGGTCACTGGCATGCTCCAACCCGGCACCGATGTCCACGTCGAGTCCAAAGCAGGAACGGATCTGCGTTTTCGCTTGTCTGCGCAACCGGCTCGTATCAATGCCGGTCGCACAGCAGCCGTTGATGCCGACACAGGTCCGGCACAGGTGTGGTTGCCGGCAGGCGAAGCCTATGCGTGCGTGGAACCCGGCTCGGCCAACGGGACAGTGGTCGTTGAGAGAACTATGTTTCGTGGCGTTCCGGTGGAAAATCTGCGTATGACGTTCGAGAATGGCCGCATGTCGAAAATGAGTGCTGACAAAAACGGAGATCAGCTAAAGGAATACTTTGCATCGACCACTGACAACACGGCCGAATTGTCCATAGTCGACATCGGAGTGAATCCGCAAAGTCAGCCCCTCGGCAGGGACTACAGGTCCTGGGAAATGGGTGGCATGACATCGATTGCGCTGGGAAACAACGCCTGGGCAGGTGGCGATAACGATGCTGATGGCACGTTCAACGTTCATCTGGCCGGCACGACCGTCGACGTAGGCGGAACGCGAGTCACATCCGCCGGCGAGTTATCCGGTGCAATCATGGCGGCGTATCGCCGTTAGTCTTACAGACCGAGTCGGGCCGCAGCAGCTAACGTAGCAATGCTGCGGTTCGACTCGAGTGGAGACTAATTAGTGAAATTATACTGGTGCCCCAGGACGCGCGCCTCGCGCGCGGTGTGGTTGCTTGAAGAGGCAGGTGTGTCGTATGAGCTCGTGCATATTGACATACGTAATCCTGATGCCGGGCGAAATGAAGCTTTCTTAGCCGCCAGTCCGATGGGCAAAGTGCCCGCATTGAAAGATGGTGAGGTGGCGCTGGCCGATTCCGCAGCAATTGCGTTGTATATTTCCGATCGTTATCCCGACGCCGGCCTGGCGCCAGCCTTCGACGATCCCCTGCGTGGCCGATATCTTTACTGGATGCTGTATACCCCCGCTGTCATAGAGCCGGCCATGGCAGAAAAAGTGGGTGGCTGGAAGCCAAACCGCGGACAACACGGCTGGGGAGATTTCGATGCCATGATCAAGACATTGGAGCAGGGTCTGGATCCCGGACCGTGGTTGTTGGGCGAGCAATTCTCTGCCGCCGATATCGTGGTCGGGTCGTCAGCTGTGTTTTTGCGAATGTTTGACATGCTGCCGGATTCACCTGTCATTGCCGCCTATGCGGATCGTTGTCTGACACGACCGGCGTATCAACGGGCAATGAGTCTCGACGAACGCGGCGCGTAGGGCGTTGTACGAAAAAAAAGGCCGGCAATGCCGGCCTGGAATGATTACTTGGCTTTGGAGAGTCGACTCTGATCGAGGATCAAGTCGAAACCCTGCATGTTGGCGGGTATCACAACCGCCGTCCCTTCGTTGTCGGCGAAGGCCTGCAAGGCGAGATTGACCTCATGTTGCAGATACTCCGCCGTCAGGCTGGCGTTAATGATGTCATTGGCCTGCGCGATACCGCGTGCTCTGGCGACTTCGATTTCCGCATCTTTTTGCGCGATATCAACCTCGATACGTTTGGCTTCGAGACGCTTCTGGTTTGAAGAAACAAAGTCAGGGTTATTGCGGTTGAAGCCGGCCGGGAAAAGTCTGCTAGTTGAAGAGTCCCGCGATCAGCCCAATGAGTTCGGCCAGACCACCCGCGCCGGTTACTGGACTATGGCCCGACTGGTGAATGATCACGGTGTTGCTTGAACTGGTCTGAGTCCCTTCATTCTTGTAGCGCATGGAAGCGGCTTTGACCGGATCATCCGTGATGCGGTAGTTGAAGACACGCGCCAGTTCGTTGGCGTCAAACCAGATCCCGTGGGCAGCACAGACGTCGAGGATAATCCCGGAGCGTTTGGCAAAATTGCGCCGGTGCATAAACTGTTCGCAAATCGGACAACGCACGTATAGCTGGTCTTTTTCAACCTGCTGGTACGTCTGTTGTGTTGCCCAGCCCGGGATATTTAGCGTCGTGGTGACATCGGCAAATTTTCGTTCCCGGATCAACGACTCAAATGCAGAATGGTCCAGCCAGACGCCCCCGCAATTTGCGCACAGATCGATTAGTGACTTGTCGATGACCGTTGCATCGAGATCGGTGCGGCAGCGCGGGCAGGGCAGGGGCTCGCGCCCGGTGTCGTGTGTCACTACGGCGGGGGACTCGAGCGAGCCACCGCATTGTGGACAGTGCGCATTACCATCAAAGGCCAGTCCGAAACACGTCGGGCAACGGATTGTGGCCAGGGCAGATTCACAGTGCTGACAGCGGGAGAGATTTCTGTCCGCCTGTCCGCCGCACTGCGGGCATGTCAGCGCAACCGTTTCGCCGCCTTCGGGAGCAAGCTTAAGCGGCTCGCCACAGCGGCAGCTGACCGTCGTTCCCGGCGGCCTGCCAGTCAGATTGTGGCGCAAATGACAGCGCCGACATTGGACGATCATCTTGAGCTTGGCCCCGGCATTGCATTAGTTTCAAAGAAATAGCAGGTTTTCGCAAGTCCCCACGCGGTCGTGTGACTGCGCGCGGATTGCAGGCTGCAGACCAAGTTCCAGGAGCTTTGTCGGTTAAAAGCGAACCCCGGTCGCCTTGCACAGAAATCTCATCAGGGGTCGGGCCGATGCGAAGTTCCTTTCGACGCGATTCAGTATCGTGTGTTTGTATAGGTCAGCGTGTTTAAGATTGCACACGGCAATGAAATCTTTGCGTTTCAGGTCGTCGATCATCGCATGTTCCGGGTCATAACCCCGTGGCGGTCGTTTTAGTGCGCTGCCTGCCAGACTGAAATTCTTGCGAAAAGCCTTGTCATCGCGTGCATTTCGCCATTGACGCGGGTGCTCGACGATGCCATCGCGTATCCCTGCCAGGGCGTCACGATCGGGATGCCAGATACCGGCCGCAATAAAGACCGAATCGGGATCGATATGAAAGTAGTAGCCAGGTGCGTGTACATCACGTCCGGCTTCGTGACGGAATTGAATTCCAACGTTGGTTTTATATGGCTCCTTGTTGCGGGAAAAACGCACATCACGGTAGACGCGCATCAGCGAGCCCCCCTGGCGTTTGGCGACAGCGTTGAAACGCGGTGCAAACCCAGGCAGGCGATCCGCCATGCTCGTAATAAAGGCCAGCGCCGGATTCATGACTTCCGACTCGTAACGGGCTTTGTTTTCCGCAAACCAATCCCGATTGTTGTTATCGCGCAGATCCTGCAGGAATCCTACAAGGCCGGGTTTGAAAGGTGAAGGCATAGCTGATCTCAGGCCTCCGCGTGAAAGTTAAAAGTAACACTGCCCGGGCATATTAATAGCCCAATATCTGGCAAAAAACAGCTATAGCGCCGCCAGCGAGTTCTTGTTACTTGGAAGAGGGAGTCATACAAAACGCATTGAGCTTATTGCCATCGGGGTCGCGGAAATAGCCGGCATAAAAACTGCTGTCACCGCGTGCTCCGGGGTCACCCTCATTGACCGCTCCCAGGGCCATCGCTTTCTTGTGCAAAGCATCGACCTTTTCAGGTGAATCCATCACCAATGCGATCATTGTGCCATTGCCCGCCGTTGCCGCTTCGCCATCGTTGGGTTTGATAACGGATAATGCTGGTGCCGTCGGGGAAACGCCCCAGGCAACAAAAGTATCCGACTCCATTACCCGCCCGGCGCCAATGTCGGCCAACAATTCATCATAAAAAGCAATTGCACTTGCGAGATCGTTAGTTCCGAGGGTCACGTAACCTATCATGGTCCACTCCTATGAGTTCATTCAAAAAGATCTTCGAGAAAATCCAATAGTTCCTCCAGCGCCTCCCATGGCCACCAATCGTCAGCGTCGTCCAGGAAAGTGGCAAATTGGCTTCGGTTCCTGACGCGATGATACTGGTGTCGACGACGGCCGGAAACCCTGCGCTTTGCTTCGCCGACAATCGAGCGTATTTCGCGGTGATCAAACCATACGCCATGCATGCCGCACGCGTCGATGACGATATTCTTGTGAGTCGGGATACGGTACTGTTCCATGAATTGCTCACAGTCCGGGCATTGGGCGGCCACACGACGGTCCTGGCTGCCGCCGGCTGGCGCGGGCAGTGCCTGCAACCATGTCCGGACAGAACGCTTCTGCTGAGAGCGGGTTACTAGTCCCTCAATCGCAATATGGTGCGCCCAGATGCCACCGCAACGGTCACAGCGATCGAACAGTTGGTTTTCGACCAGGTTGGCAGTTAGCCCCATGTTGCAACGTGGGCACGGCAGCCCGGTGCCGCCGTCCCTGTGCACGGCCAGCGCAGGCGCAATGACGTTGGCACCGCATTGACCACAGTGCTTGTCTCTATCAAACATCATCGCAAAGCAGGAAGGGCAGCAGACACTGCGCAGCGGGATGTCGCAGTATTGACACCGGGGGTCGCCGGGATTGGCTCGGGCACCACAGCCAGGACACTGTAGCAACGTTGCCGATTCAGGCTGACGCGGGAAACTGAAAGTCTCGCCGCAGTGACAGCTAACCGGCGTTCCAGCCGGGCGGCCGGAGACCGTATAAGCGCTCTGACAGGACGGGCATTGAATCTCCATCTGTCGGTGCATCATAACATCGCTTTTGCGGTCAATGATTATGCCGCGTTATCGGACGCGACCGAGTATAGTTTCATCGGGACGATGGCAGATCGGACCGGAAGGAGGCCGGCTATCTTCAAGACACTGAGACAGAATCTTTTGGCGGGCTTGCGTATGGCGCCGTCAAGTGCGTTTTCCGCAAGCCTTGACCAGGTTGGTGCGTTGGCCCTCGTGTGCGTCAGCATGATCATCGTCCTCAGTTACCCGTTTGGCGCGGATCGGACAATGTTCGCTTGGTCGGGGGTGACAAGTTGGGCAGCGATCGCGTTTTTGTTGACTGTCCTTATCTTGGTGATCTCGAGAATTCAAAACGAGTCGGCCATCCCTTTTGCGACTCAGCTTATGGCCAGTACTCCTTGGTTTTTGTTAATCGCATTTATCTTGTTCCGCTTTTGGCCGGGCGCGGCATGGCCAATCTTGACAGTACTGGCTTTTTTCATGTTGCTGGTTGTTGCGTTACGTGCTTTTCGTTCAATGAAGCCCGTGACGATTGCCCTATTGCTGGGTTTGGCTGTGACCATTTGGAGCTTTGACTGGCACCGCTTCATTGCACCGGCAGTGTTTTACAGCTTCGTTCCGGGAAATACGGATACATACGACGATGTCGACGTTGAGAAAGTATTTCGCGACCAGGACGTCTTGATCCAGACACGTCTGGACACGCTGCTTCCGCAGATCCCCGATCAGGCTGATATCTATTTCGTGGGTTTTGCCGGCAACGCGGACGAGCCCGTGTTTCACCGCGACGTGAGCTGGGTGCATCAATGGTTTAACGAAAATTATGGTACGGCTAATCGATCCGTCCTGTTGTCGACTAACCTCGAGACTCTTCAGTCAGAACCGCTGGCGAGTCGGCATAATCTACAAGATGTTCTGGCCGGTATCGGTCAGATAATTGATCCAAACGAGGACTCAATTTTTCTGTATCTAGCCTCTCACGGTTCACAGGCCGGTTGGTTGGACACGTCGTTGCGCCCATTGCCATTGCGACAGCTTACGGCGGAGTCGTTAAAGCAGGCGCTGGATGAGGCCGGAATACGTTGGCGTATTATTGTGATTTCAGCTTGTTATTCCGGTTCATTCATTGAGACCCTCGCCAATGATCAATCCCTGATCATGACCGCGGCCAGCGCGGATAAGACTTCATTCGGTTGTGATTGGGAGAGCGAGATGACCTGGTTTGCCGATGCGTTGTTCAGGCAAAGTTTGGCGCAGGGTATGGGGCTGATAGAGGCATTTGAGAATGCGCGCGTATACATTGCGGAACGCGAAGAAGAAGAAGGCATCAGCGCTTCTGATCCACAGCTATTTATTGGTGACGCTATGCGTCTGCGTCTGGAAGGAATTGAAACGGCAGTCGGGCTAATCGATTAGGCTGACCGGCCACTGGAACTGGGAGCAAGGTGGATATCTGGCAGGTCTTATTGCTGGCCGGAGTTGGTGTAATCGCCGGCTGGCTCAACGTCATGGCCGGTGGTGGTTCGATGCTGACTGTTCCCGTGATGTTATTTCTGGACATTCCGGGACCGATCGCCAACGGCACTAATCGCATTGCGATTCTGGCGCAGAATATCACGGCCGTTACGACTTTTTTCCGGGATGGCTATTCCGATTTCCGCTTGAGTCTTAGTCTCGCAATGGCCTCGGTTCCTGGTGCGATTGTCGGCGCCATGATTGGTGTGCGCCTGTCCGGCCCGTGGTTTGATCGTACGCTGGCACTGATCATGATAGCGGTCATGGTGTTGATGTGGACGCGCCCCCCAGAGCCTGCAGTGAATTCTCAACCGGTCGCGTTGACCCGCACCCGTCTGGTCTGGGGTCATGTCTGCATGTTTGGCGCCGGTCTCTGGGGCGGATTCATCCAGATCGGCGTTGGTTTTATCCTGATGCCGATTTTGTACCGTGTCCTCGGTTTGGACCTGGTGCGGGTCAACATGCACAAAGTCTTTATCGTGCTGGTTTACACGGTTGCTGCCTTGATTGTCTTTGCATCGCAACTAAAGTTGCTCTGGGCGGTTGGTTTGTCGCTGGCAATCGGCAACTCTGTTGGTGGCTGGCTGGGTGCACGCACGACCACGATCAAGGGTGATAGCACTGTACATATTGTCCTGTATGTCGTACTCACAATATTCATCATCAAACTGCTATTTTTCTAAAAGGCCTGAAATGAAGTATTCGCTTTCGATGTTACTTTGCCTTTGTCTGTTGGCATGCGAGGCTGGTCCCGACGCAGACAACGAACTGGTCACTAATCGCGGCGCAGGCAAAGACCAATGGTGGCATGCGTTGCCACGCGAGGCTTGGGCTGGTTTTGCCAGAGTCGATCAGTCGCAGGACTGGTTTGAGGTCTATGAGGTTTCCCCGGATGTCTATGCGATTTATGAGCCGGGGCAATTTGAAGAAGTTATTTCATACCTCATCGCAGGTACCGACTCGGCGCTGTTGTTTGATACCGGCCTTGGGATAGGCGATATGCACAAGTTAGTCCGGGAGCTTAGCAATCTTGAGATCATAGTTCTCAATTCGCACACACACTACGATCATATCGGCGGCAATCATGCTTTTGGTCAGGTCCTGGGAATGGACACGTCTTATACGCGCAAGCGCGCACTGGGTCTGGAACACTCACAAGTCAGTGCCGGGGTGGCCCCGGGTTGGATCTGGAAACCTACGCCGGAAGATTTCGACGCCGAAAGCTATGCTATAAAGCCTTTTGTTATTGATCGATATGTCCGCGACGGTGAACATATCGATCTTGGCGGTCGGAAGCTCGAGGTTCTGTTCACACCAGGACACGCGCCAGATGCCTTGTGTGTCATCGATCGAGAAAATCGATTGCTGTTCACCGGCGACACATTCTATCCGGCGCCGTTGTATACGCACCTCGAAGGCTCAGATTTCGACGCCTACAGACAAACGGCCGCTCGACTAGCCGCGTTGTCGACGGAGGTCGATCAGTTAATGCCCGGTCATAATGAGCCAGCTCTTCGTGCGGATTACCTCCTGCATCTGCAGGCCGCATTTGATGAAATTGCCCGTGGGCACCTGGACTACGTCGTGACCGACGGCAATCGAGAGTACAAGTTTGGGGATTTTTCCATCATCACTCGCTAGAAACCAGCGGATTTGCTAGTTTTATCAACGCCTTGTAGGCTACCGGGCACAATGGCAGAGTCGCTATTCGTCTACTACGCTTGAACCCTGGCTGCGTGTCGCGGCTACAGGTTTGTGTATTAATTTATGGGGAATTCGAAATGAGAATGAAGCTAATTTTTATGTTTTTCATCGCTTTAGCGCTGGCAGCGCCGGTGTTTGGTGCAGACGAGCGGCCCGCCGATTTGGCCGACTCGTGGATAGTGGTCGTCAAAGACGGACACGATGAGGAGTTCGAGAAAGCATTCACGGACCACCTGAAGCATCGGGCGCGCAAGAAGGATCCGCGTGTGTGGAAGACCTATGCACCTATCGTTGGCGATGACCTGAACTTTTATGTCGTCCGTTTTTGTTGTACGACCTATGCCGGGATGGATGATTATCGTGCCTGGTCACAGAAAAACAAAATGAACGATCATTGGAACGAGAACGTCGATCCACATGTCGCCGATTACAAACACTATTTTGCCCGTATTGATTTCAAGAACGGTAATTGGCCGGAAGATGATTCCGAGTACAAGCTTTTTGGCGTGACGTCATTCGATAGCAAGAATGGACGTGCTGCGGCGATCGAAAAAAGCAAAACCGAATTGAGTGAGGCCGCGAAAAGCGGTGGCTGGTCACGTCACTGGTCGTGGTCCAATTCCGTTGGGGGCGACGGTGGTCTGAATCTCGTTACGCCCTTTAAAGACTACGCGGGTCTCCAGGGACCGGAAGGCGGGTTTTCAGGCTTTTTGGCAAAACACGTCGGTGAAGCGAAGGCTGGCGAGATGCTGAGTGGCTTTAGCGAAAATTTCCATGGCTCTACGTATACGATTTATCGACTGATCGACGAAATGTCGATGAGCGAGTAAACGATCGCGAGCAGTTCAGGCCCTCTCCCGGTCGGGAGAGGGCTTTTTTTGCGGCGACGGAGCCCTTTTCTTAGAATGCTGTAATGATTGAGCGGCCAAGAATCCTTCTGGATGAGCATTTACAGACTACCCGACTCGAGCGGGCCTGGACGGCACCGGCTTGCTGGTACACCGATCCGGGCATGCATGCGTGGGAGCTGGACACGGTGTTCCGGCCGGCCTGGCAGTTACTGGGTCACGTCGGCAGCTTAGTTAACCCAGGTGATTTCCTGGTCAGCGACATTGCGGGCGCACCGGTGCTTGCAGTATGCGACCGCGATCAACGCATCAACTCGTTTTACAACGTTTGCCGGCATCGCGCCGGTCCGGTGGCCGCCGGCCGTGGTCAATGCTCGTTGTTCCGGTGCCGTTATCATGGCTGGGTCTATGGGCTTGATGGCACGCTGCGTCACACGCCAGAACTGGGCGAAGTGGCCGGTTTTAACCGCGGTTCACACGGACTGCACGGCATTGAATCGCACATTACAGAGTCACTACTGTTTGTACGACAATCAAACACGAATCGTGCTAATGGCACTGATATTGACCGGGTGATGCGTGAAATCGATGCACGAATCAGCCCACAACAGCTGGGCAATCAAACATTCCACACCAGTGTCAGTTATACCATTGACTGTAACTGGAAAGTGTATGTGGACAACTATCTGGAGGGTTATCACATCCCCCAGGTACATCCCGAGCTGGCAGACATACTCGACTATCGCGACTATAAGACCGAGATCCTTGACGGTTATTCGCTCCAATACAGCAATATCGAATCAGCCACGTCTGCCTACAGTGCTGGTGCGGCGTATTACTATTTTATTTTTCCGAACACGATGCTCAATATCCTGCCCGGCCGGCTACAGACCAACGTAGTTATCCCTTTAGCGCACAATCGATGCCGTGTCGACTTCGATTATTACTATACCGATACCGAATCAGACAGCGCCCGCGTGCAGATAGATGAAGATCTGCGTTTTGGAGATCTGGTGCAGCAACAGGACGGCACGATCTGTGAACAGGTACAGCGTGGTCTGGCTTCAGGGTCTTACGAACAGGGGCGTCTGTCGGTCGCACGCGAAGCTTGTGTACATCATTTTCAGGAGTGTCTGCGTAAGGTATTTCGCGACCCTATCGGGTGACGTCGTAAAGCGGTCCGGCTAGTAATCGACGCCGTAGCTGCCGGCTTTCAAACATTTCTCGATTACGGTTTGTCGGTGTTCTTTTTCGTTTAGGTTGATAACCTGGAATTCGCACTTACGCTTTTTTTCGGTATCCAACAGCAGATAGACACGGGGCTGTAGTCTGGAACCCGTCTGCTGAATCACTATTCCAACTTCGCCGGTGGATAATTGCACCAGCGATCCAGTGGGGTAAGTACCAAAAGCTTCCTGGAATGCATCGACCAGCGATGCCTCGAAGTCTTGATCTCGTTGTGCCTTTATGTGGCGCATTGCCTCATAGGCTGTGGCCCGCCGACCATAGGAACGTTCGCTGATCATTGCATCGAACATGTCGACAATAGCTGCCATCTTGCCAAATTGCGAGATGTGACTACCAGCCAGCTTGCGTGGATAACCTGAACCATTATGACGTTCGTGATGCGACATGATCATTGTCACGATGGGCCCGCCTTCGGAAGTAACTTGCGATATGATCTCGGCGCCGCGTTCGACATGTCGCTTGAGCTGTTGTAGTTCTCCGGGAGTGAGTTGTGTAGCTCTGGGGCGATTGAGCAGTTCTTTGGAGACCCGCGTCTTGCCGATATCCAGCAGCGCACCGCCGATAGTCAGCTGTTTGAGTGATTGAAATGACTTACCCATGCTGTGACCGAGGACGCAGAGCATGATTGAACATGCGACTCCGTGGCGATATAAATAATCGCCCTCCGTCTGCGTGCGCACAAAATACAGTAAGGCATCCGGCGCACGTTTGACGCTATGGATTACAGCGCGCGCTGAGCGTTCCAGACGCGTTAGGCTTGGGGGCCTGCCTGCGCTTGACTCGTTATAACATTCAATCATTGCGTGACGCAGCTCCGCGTGCACCGCCCGCGCCGCCGGGAATTCCTCCTCGGTTGGCAGCAATATAGTTTGAGTTGATGAATGTTCCGGTGGTTCTTCCTCGGGTTTGCTGCTGGCACGGTTTTCAAAGTAACTCTGGTAATCTCGGTTGCTGTTCTCTGCATCAACAAAAACGTATTCACACGTTTCTTTTAGTTTCTTGAGCTCAGCCTCTGTCTCGATTTTGAAACCTTGAAACGGAAATGGTGAATCGCCCCAAGGTCGATCCAGATAGGAAACATGCATACCCAGCTTTAGTTCGCTGGGAGCCAGAATCATCGTTCCTGAACCGTCGAATTCCTTGGTTTCCGTCATTTCGTTTTGCTGGTCGTTAAGAAAGCTTGCCGACAGGTCATAATCCTGACCCACCGCACACCTTATATATGTGATTGACGTCAAGAAATTGATTCTAAGCCAGTTTACTTAATGTCCGCTGAGCAGCCCGATCGGTGCCACCGGCGGCCCGACAATACCTGTTTGTTCAGGGATTTTGGCGAAGAACTATGATGGGTTACTGTTGTCTATAACACCGTTCGCCGGAATTCGGCCATGAAGCTACCAATCCACTGCACCAGCCACGTACCCGGCCGCAAAAGCGCTCTTTTGTCAGCCATAGCGCTGATATGCTCTGCTTGCGCCACACAGCACACCATAAAAGTCACGCCGCCAGCGTTGCAAGGTACTGATGTTGCCGTACGGATTACCGATGTGAATGTGTTGGCTGTTTCTCCCGCCATGGAAACATTTCTGGAGCGATACATCCTGCCGTACCCCAATTTAGACACCCGACTCGATCTGTTGGCAGTTGCGGTCGCGGAGAACGGCGTATTGGGTTTCAACTATGCCGATTCTGCAACTTCAACGGCGGAAGAGACCTTCAGCAGCCGTTCGGGCAATTGCATTAGTCATGCCAATATGGTGATCGCACTGGCAAGGCGGGCGGGTCTGGATGCCCACTACCAGCAGGTAGCCATACAACCGCAATGGACCAGTCGCGAAGATACCGTGCTGATTAGAAAACACATCAATGTCGTACTGACGAGTCCGAAACGCACTTACCATTTGGATGTCAGTGGCATCCACGTCGGGCCGGAAGCGCGGATTACGATATTATCGGATCGTGACGGGAAGGCCATGTACTTCAATAATCTGGGCGTCGCGGCCTTAATCGACAACGATCTGGCCACCGCATATGCCTATATGGTTGAAGCCATCAATACCGCGCCCCAATTGGCGGACCCGTGGATTAATCTCGGCGTGGTGTTCAGGCGCAATAAGCAACTGGCCGAAGCGGAACTGTCCCACAAGTCAGCGCTACAGATCGATCCGCGTGAATATTCAGCGATGAATAATCTGTACGCGATTTACAGGTATCAAAAAAGGCTGGACGACGCCGAGGAATTGCAGAGGAAGGTCGAACATTACCGGCGGAAGAACCCTTATTATCTGTTGATGCTCAGCAAAGAAGCCCTGGCGGAATCGAGGTTCGAAGAATCGGCCAGGCTGCTAAAACGCGCGATTAAGAAAAAAGGAGATGACCACCGGTTACACTTTGCGATGGCCAAAACACAGTATTTATCCGGTCAGAGCGCTGCGGCTCAAGACAGCCTGCTCCGTGCGCGGGCACTTGCGCCGGCCTCGGTAGACTACAGCCTGCCGCTGGAACTGTTGATCGATAGCAGCGATCAATAAGAAACGGGCCAAAAAAATACCCGCAACAAGTGCGGGTATTTTCCTCAAAGCCTTTAAGCTAAACGCTTAGAATCCGGCCTTGAATTTCAGGTAGTAAGATCCACCGTTGAACCCGTTCGGTGATGTCGGCAGAAATTTAGAGCCGACGATTGTCGCGTAGGGGTTGTCATCGGGCTCTGAGTCGAGGGCGTTACGCGCGCCAAGTATGACCTCATAGTTGTCTCCAAAACGAAGTGCACCCTCAAGATCCAGCGTGATCTCGGCGTCACCATCGGCCGGCAGATCACAGGTTCCGATTGGATCGCTGCCCACTGCATCGAGATGGCACTCGAAGAAGTCCCCGAAGTAGTTCAGGCGTGCAAGACCACGCCACTGTCCCTGTGTGTGATTCGCGGTGATGCTGCCACGTACAGTCGGAATATTTTCTTCCAGCTGTCGCTGACGCGTGAAGGAGAGATTTCCGTCGCCGCCCGCCAACGTGCCACGGGTCACCTCTGTGTCCGTCCAGTTGACCGCCACTGCCAGCGCTGTGTTCCCGCCCCAAAGGTTGAGGTTGGTATTGGCGATGATGTCGATGCCTTGAGTCTCGGTGTCGAAGGCGTTGTTGAAGAAACCGAAACTGGTCAGATCTTCAGAGCCCTGGAAATCCGACGCATTGAGCACGTTTGCTGCATCCAGCAGATTCAATAACTGACTGGTCGTGTCGGTGGGGCTAAAGGGCACACTGTTGTTGGTCGCTGTGGTCTGAAGCGCCGCAACGAAATCCTGTTGATCGGAAATCGAGATACGGTCATCCACTGTGATATTGAAATAATCAACCGTGAAGTCCCAATTGCCGAAGCTGAACGCTCCGCCCAACGTGAAATTTTCCGACTCTTCCGGACCCAGGGTCGGTCTTGTACCACCCTCTGACACAATAAAGTCGGCGATAAACTGACCGGCAGCACTGGACAACGGAATCGTCCCCTGGTCGACGAGGAATGTGCCGCTAAACGCAGTCGTAATATTGGTCACATTGGCCTGGCCTGCCGTCGGGGCGTGGAAGCCGGTGCTAAAGGTCGAGCGTATGGCGACGTCTTCATTTATCTTGAACAGCCCGCCGACCTTGTAGTTTGTGGTATCGCCAAATGAGTCGAAGTCTTCCTGGCGTACTGCCGCCTGCAAGACCAACCGATCGGTTACGTCGGCTTCTGCGTCGATATAGATCGCATCGTTTTTCTGTGATCTCTTACCAGCGCTTGCTTCGGTAAAGCCACCAAAACCATTGGAACTCGATGAGAAGCCCTGACCGGCTGGAAATGCCGCCGAAGGTGCGGCTAGCGGTCCGATCGCAAACGACAGCGGGTCGCCAGCACCGATTGTAAAGTCTTCCTTACGATCTTCATAGCCAAACGCCACGTTTAGATCAGATGCAAACCCCTGCACCGGAAAACCGTAGGCGAAGTCCAGGTTGAAATTGGTATCGCTTTGGATGTAACGACCTGGCGTAAACGACCTCGGCGTGTTGGGACCCAGGCTTGCGTTGATGGTGTTGTTGATGAAAAAAGTCACATCACTCTTACCCAGACCGATGCTGGCGTCGTATGACAGGCCGGTACCGATCTCAAGATCACCGCGTAGACCCATGACTAGCGAGGAATCCTCGAGATCCCCACCGAAGCGTGGCGTGAAACCGCCGCGGCCAGGGAGGGCTTGTCCACCGCCACCGATGCCTTCCTCGGTGAATGCAAAACAATTGGGATCCGCGTCGAGCGCAGCCAGGTTGGCCGTATCGTTGGGGTCGACACTGAAGACACCGCAGTTACCGGTACCATTAGGCGTCAAATCACCTACCAGTAGTGTTGCGCCGCCATCATTGGAATACACTGCGCCGCGATTGGTTGGGTTACGGAAGAAGAAACCGCCTTCTACCTGACGCTCCGCTAAGTTACCAAAGCCATACAATTCAACGTTATCCCCAATCGGAATTGAGGTGTTTATGAAAACAACCTTGTCGCCATTGACATTCGGTTGGCCCCAGATCTGGGCTGGATTGGCAACAGCGGTGTTTCCGCCTGTAATCAGTGCGGCGGCATCGCCACGCTGAACTGAACGACTCGTTGCATCGGCTTCTGCCAGCTGGCCGCTGACGTTGATGAATCCACCATGGTCTCCGAGGGGGAATCCGATATTGCCAGCAAGCTTGTATTGGCCGCCATCGCCCTCGTAGGTTTCGCCCCACTGAGCTTCAATCGAGCCACCCTCCGGCGCATCATGCAGCACAAAATTAATCACGCCGGCGATAGCGTCTGATCCGTATTGGGAGGCCGCACCATCACGCAGAACTTCCATCTGCTTGATAGCAATTGCCGGTATGGCCGAGATATCCGGACCCTGTGACCCGTCTGAAATACCGCCACCCAGAAAAGAAATAACCGCTGCCCGGTGACGACGTTTGCCGTTGACCAGGACCAGCGTGGAGTCCGGTGCGAGGCCTCTGAGGTTGGCGGGTCGCACGATTGTTGCCGCATCGGAAATCGGCTGCGTATTGACGTTGTACGACGGAACCGACGTTCTCAATATGTTGCTGAGATCGGTGTCGCCCTGGTTCAGCAATTCGTCGGCCCCGATTACATCAACCGGTGCTGGTGTGTCGTCTGCGGAGCGCGCCTCTCGCCGCGTTCCGACTGTGATTACCTCTTCCAAAGAGTCGGCCGCGTCATCCTGCGCAAAGGCTTGTTGCGTAAGAGCAACAGGTAGCGCTAAAATCGCCGCGACGGCCGCGATGACGCTTTTCCGAATAATGAGTCCCATAACACGAATCCCCTATATTTACTGAGTAGAAAGGTTGTACGCAGGGTTTGCTACGACCGAACCCTTCAGTCGTCGCACCTATACCACACACCCTCAGCCGTTAACGATCGTTCACCGCGGTCAATTAGTCAAGCTCTAGCCTGACGATTGCCAGTAAAATGCCCTCCGGACACCATCGGCACTGCCCATCAGCAAGAGACTTTAGGATGAAAATGATCCGAATTCTGACGACACGCGTATCTGCATGGCTCATCGCCAGCCTGATCGTATCAGCGTGCTCCACAAATCCTGTTACCGGCAAACGTGAAATCCTGTTGATGTCTGCCGAGCAGGAACGAACCCTCGGGGCACAGGCCGCGCAGCAGGTCGAGCAGCAGATTGGTCTGGTCGACGATGCGGAACTGTTGGCCTATGTCCGTGCGATCGGCCAGCGCATGGCTGCCGCGTCGCCGCGCCAGGATGTTCAATATCAGTTTCACGTTGCCAACATGCCAGAGCCCAACGCCTTTGCTCTGCCGGGCGGCTACATCTACGTGTCGCGGGGACTCCTGGCGATATCTAATTCTGAGGCAGAGCTTGCCAACGTAATCGGTCACGAAATAGGTCACGTCGCAGCACGTCATTCGGCGCAGCGACAGACCCGGGCAACGGGTGTGGGTTTGTTGACAGTGCTGGGTACCGTGCTGGCCGGAGCCGCTGGTGGTTCGCAGGCGGCAGAAACGGCATCACAGTTGGGGCAAATCGCCGGTGCCGGACTCATCGCCTCCTACGGACGTGACCAGGAAAGACAATCTGACGAGATTGGTCAGAAGCTCGCCGCTCAAACCGGCTGGGATCCGATGGGTATGGCCGATTTTATGGATCAACTCGGTGACTATACCGTCCTGGTGACCGGTGCAGCACGCCGGCCCACTTATTTCGATTCGCATCCGCCAACCCAGGAACGTTCGCAAACGGCGACGGCACGTGCGCGCGAATTGACCATTACACCAATGCCGGCGATCGCTGGCAGTCAGAATGCGTTTTACAACCAGCTCGACGACTTGCTCGTTGGTCCCGATCCGGCCGGTGGCGTGTTTCGCGATACATTACTGCTGCATCCGGACCTGGATCTCGCGATGGGATTTCCGACGGGTTGGGACACCGACAATCAGGCTGCCGCAGTGTTGGCAGCGCCCACGGAGCGGGACGCAATGTTGCGCCTGGAGTTACAAGGCGGGACCGGCGATCCGACGGCGGCTGCGACAGAATATGCCCGGCAAAACAGCCTGGATTTCACCAGCAGCGGCAGCGGGCAGATCAATGGTTTTGCGGCGTTTCAGGCGATAGCACAGGCTCAGACTGAACAGGGTCAGCTCGGTCTGCACCTGACCTGGATCGCGCATCCACAGGGGATGTTCCGTGTAACCGGTATGGCACCAGTGGAAAAATTCAATTCTTACGCACGCGTGTTCGAAAACTCGGCAGACAGTTTTCGCTCACTGACAGCGGCGGAGCGGGGCAGCATTACCGAGCGACATCTCGATATTGTGGCGGCCAGACGGGGTGAGTCGCTGACGGGCCTGAGTCAGCGGACTGGCAATCGCTGGACACTCGAGGAAACGCAGCTGGCGAACGACTTGCCAGCGAATGTGGTGTTGTCTTCCGGTCAGCCTATAAAGATTGCAATCGAAATACCCTACAGGCCGTGATAATCACGGTTTTTCGATTTCTACCAGCCAGGCAATCTCATGAAGATCGTGAAAAGTCACGGTTGCCGAATCGATGCCGCAGTCGGCCAGATTCGACAACATGCTCTCACGGGTCCAGCGTACTGACCAGAATGCATCGCTGGTTGCAACAAAACGCGATCCTTTAGGCGAAATGGGTGGGTGTCCCGTCGTTGTATAAAAATCGAATTGGGCCGCCTCCGCTTCCGGCACGTCACGATAAACCGTAAGGAACATTGCGCCTCCGTGGCGCAGTGCGCGATGAAAACTTGAGATGATCTGAATGAATACCGGGTTGTGATCCAGGTAATCGTCGGTATACATAGTCAGATCTGTAGAAACGTCGCGGAAATTGCCCGGCGTGAAATACATGCATATCACGAGATCATAGAATTCATCCTGCAATTTCGCCTCAGCGACATTGCCGCTAAACACCCGGGCGTTGTCCAGGCCCTCTTTTTCCCAGCGCTCGCGTGACATCTGCACGAGGCGCGGTGCGATTTCATAGCCGTGATACAACTCGCAGCCCGGTGCGAAAATTGAGCCGTGGTAGCCGTCGCCGCTGCCTATGTCGGCGATACGAAGGTTCCGGTCGCGGAAACGATCGATCATGTACTCATCCTGCCGTTGACGTGCCCCGTGGATTGCGTCGGGCACATAGTCGCCCAGCAGCATGTTCTGCAGTGTATCGTTCTCCAGTTCGCGTAATCGATCGGCCACGGCATACTTCCGTTTTGACGATACGGTCAGACTAAAACAGAGTGGCCGGCATTGTCACGTCAGGCAGCGTCGTCCGTAAATTGCAGCCTGGCGAGCCGTGAATAAAGTCCATCGCGTCGCTGTAATTGGTCGTGCGTGCCTTCATCGACTATTTGCCCGTTGTCCATGACGATAATCCGGTCAGCCCGCAATACGGTTGCGAAGCGATGGGCTATGACCAGCGTGGTCCGGTCTCTGACCAGGTGTCCCAGCGCTTCTTGTACGATGCGTTCACTGGCGGCGTCAAGAGAGCTTGTTGCCTCATCCAGTAGTAGGACCGGTGGGTCTTTTAGTATTGCCCTTGCGATCGCGATGCGCTGGCGTTGCCCACCGGACAGGCGCACGCCACGTTCTCCCAAATAGGTGTGATAACCGTCGGGCAGGACTGACAGGAATTCATCTGCCAACCCCGCACGGGCCGCCGCGCGCACTTCATCATCGGTGGCCTCGGGTCGTCCATAACGAATGTTTTCCATCGCATCGGCTGCAAAAATAATCGTATCCTGTGGCACTATCCCAATGCGTTGACGCAGGCGGCGGGGATCGGCCTGCCGAATATCGACACCATCCAGTGCAATGTGACCCTTCTGCGGATCGTAGAAACGCATTAACAACTGGAAGACCGTGCTCTTGCCAGCACCCGATGGACCAACTAGTGCAATGGTCTCCCCGGTCGAAACACGTAACGTAAATCGTTTGAGTGCTGGCGTGTCGGGCCGGGATGGATAGGAAAACGAAACGTGATTGAATGAGACCAGACCACGTGGCGGTTCGGGCAACGATATTGGGTTTTCTGGCGCGCGTATTTCTGGTTCGGCGGATAACAGTTCAACAAGTCGTTCGGTTGCCCCGGCGGCACGTTGCAAATCGCCCCAGACATCGCTGAGTACCGCCGTGGTGCTGGCCATTGTGGCCGCATATAGAACAAATTGGCCGAGCTCCCCGGCCGTCATCGTGCCGGATACAACCGCTCGCGCACCCAGCCACAACACCATGACGATTCCGGCAAACGTGAGCAGTATCGACATCGCAGTTAAGATTGATCTGGCCCGTGCGTGACCCATCGCGGCCACAAATGCAGCCTCGACGCTCGTATGAAAGCGACGGCTCTCACCGCTTTCCTGTGTGAACGCCTGTACGGTTTGCATTGAATTAAGCGTTTCGCCGGCACGTGCACTGGCATCGGCAATGCGGTCCTGACTGGTGCGCGACAGCCCGCGTACACGACGAGCGTATGCGACGATTGGCAAAATCACGATGGGTATCAGTAGCAGGATTATGCTTGCCAGCTTCGGTGAGGTAATAATCAGCATGATCAGGGCGCCCAGCATCATCACAGCACTACGCAACGCCATAGAGGCACTCGAACCGATGACTGTCTGGACCAGAGTCGTGTCGGTCGTAAGACGCGATTGGACCTCGCCGGTGCGCATCGTTTCAAAGAACACCGGATCGAGTCGCACGACGTTTGCATAAACCGCGGAGCGTACATCGGTGACGACCCGTTCACCCAGCCAGGAAACCAAATAGTGGCGTGTTGCCGTGGCCAGTGCCATAAAAATAGCGAGAGCCAGCAAAATAATGAAATAACGGTCGATATCGCCGGCGTTGGCAAAACCGTTATCAATCATGTGGCGTACGGCAACCGGCAGACTAAGCGTCGCTGCCGCAGCCAGGAGGAGGGCGGCTAACGCGGCGATCAGTGTCGACTTGTACGGCAGCACATACAAGAATAATTGTTGCAAAGGCTGCAAGTCGCGGCTGGACGGTCGGCCCTTGGTTTCTTCGTTCATTATAAGGTGATGCTACTGACTGCCCGTCTGTCGCACAACAAGTATGCTAAGCACATGGATTGGCTGGAAATCATTCATTCGTCAACCGCCATGCGCGCAGCGCCCGGCCGTATTTCTGCGTCGTAAGAACGCGCGCCTTGAAACAATTTCGTTGCATTGATTGGACAAGGTCTAAAAAACTGGTAACTTGTATTTGTCAGTTTTTACCTAATTGAAAGGGGATACCAAATGAAGTTGTTTTCAGCCGTTGCCGCTGGAGCGGCCTTGTTGTATGCATCATCCGCGATTGCCGACCTGGACCCGTGGACGGACTATGAGCCCAGTGAGGCCGTCTGGAGCGTCACGACAGTCAAAGTAGACTCGAATATGGGTGATGCTTACCTGGAAGGCATTAAGAATACGTGGGTAAAAGGTAACGAGATTGCAAAGAAGTTAGGCCAGATTGAGGACTACCACATTTATCGCAGTCAATTGCCTGAGAGTGGTGATTTTAATTTGCTGCTCGTCATCAAGTTTGCCAGTGGCAGCGACCTCGAGCCGAACAAGAAAAGATACGACGCTTTCATCAAGGAGTGGGGTAAGAGCCAAGCCGATGACGCCACCGAGTATGCGCAGAAAAACTATCCGGCGATGCGTGAGATCGTCGGCGAGTATCAGTTTCGCGAAATTAAGCTGAAATAAACCACGTCGCCTAAAAACGGGGCCGGCTGACGCCGGCCCCTTTTTTTACAGTCCGCCACGCCCGGGTGACCACGGGACGCCGGCGGTGTCCAGTTTCTCACGCAGCTCGCGCAGTTCGACCTCTAACAAGTTTTTCAGGTCGCGGCCGACTACGGCGAATTCTTCTTCGGCGATCTCCAGACTGCGGCGTTGAGTTTGCGTCGGGCCGTGCGCGCTGGTGCGGTCTCCCGAGCCAGCCACGTAGATCCGGCTATCGATAGGCATCGGTCCGGGTTCACTCATAAAGTTGCGTTGTTCGTTGCCGGCGAGGCGCTCTCGCAGTTGTCGTGCACGTTTCTCTATACGGTGTGTTTCGTCGTATAGCTGTGGATCGGCAATAGAGCGTGTCAGAGTTTCTTTCATCGCCGTCGTATTGCCAATCAATTCATCGATGGCAGAGATAGAGGCTCTTACGTCTCTTTCGATTGCGTCGACCTTGCGCAAGAAAGCGACCCGCGCTTCCTGTGTGATGCCTGCTATGCTCGGCTCGCGAATGGAAACCACGTCAAAATTCTGTGATTGGCTTAGTGATTTGAGTTTTCCGTCGATGCGTTGGCTCAGACTCACGGTGTAGGTGCCCGGCGCGGCTAGCGTGCCTGCAGACGGAGACCAGGGCTCAGGGTCTGGTTCTGCGACCCACGGCTCGGGGCTTGGGTAACGTAAATCCCATGCAACGCGATGAAAGCCCGCCGTAACGGGACCCTCTACCTGGCTGATCGTGTTGTCTTGCGCATCGGTGATCGTGAATACCATCGCCGGCTCGTCTTCCCAGCTTTCTTCGTTCACGACATCCCAGCCCGGGAATCCAATATCCTTGCCGGCTTCGTTTAACGGCTTCTCCGTTTCGAGTCGCTGATCTTTTTTCGAACGTATCGGCTCATTGACGTAATAAGTGAATACGGCACCAAACGGCGGATTGGGCGCGACGAAATAGGCATTGCCCTGCGATTCCGGGCAATTCGGCATCATGCAGCCCAGTGGTAAGCGCGGCATATACCAACGCGTCTTTCTGACGGGGAACAAAGCGATATTATTTTCCAGCATATCGACAGTAACGTGGCGCAACGCTGTGTAATCATCCAGCACAAAAAAACTTCGTCCAAACGTTGCACCGACTAGATCATTTTCGCGTTTTTGAATTACCAGATCGCGAAATGGGATATTTGGCGTATTGCCACTGAGCTTGGTCCAGTTGCCACCGCCATCGATAGTAAAGAAGACACCAAATTCGGTGCCAGCAAACAATAAGCCAGGCTTTACGTGATCTTGCACGATGCGCCAGACCAGATGACGGTCCGGTATCCCACGGCTGATCCTGCGCCAGCTACGACCGCGGTCCGTGCTCTTGAACAGATAAGGCTGATAATCACCGGCTTTGTGATTATCGACTGCGACGTAGACGGTGTCAGCGTCATGTAAGTCAGCTTTAATGTCATTGACATAGAAGTAGTCGGGTACGCCGGATAGTTTTCCGGCGCGACGCCAGTTTTCGCCGCCATCTGTGCTGACGTGGATCAAACCGTCGTCGGTACCGGCGTATAGGAGCTCTTCGTCCAGCGGAGATTCGGCAATGTTGGCGATGGTGTTATACATCGACATCGCATAGAGATCCCATGGCTCATCGAAACTATGGCGGCGTCCCATGATTGGCAGATTGAGCCGGTCCTGGTTGCGTGTCAGGTCTGTGCTGACTGCAGTCCAGGAATCACCGCGGTTGTTGCTGCGCCAGAGTCGCTGACTGGCAAAATACAGACGTTGCGGATCGTGTGCGCTAATCAGTATCGGCGCGTCCCAGTTAAATCGTTCGGGTGGCGCGCCTTTTTCGGGTTGTGGTTGAATGTAAATCGTCTCTCCGGTACGACGGTCGTAACGGTTCAGATTTCCCTGTTGCCATTGTGCATAGACGATGTCGGGATTGCTCGGGTCTGCGAAGGGCTGATGGCCGTCGCCACCGAGGATAATTTTCCAGTCGGAATTGCGAATACCCGATACGTGATCGGTGCGCGACGGACCGCCTTGCGAGCTGTTGTCCTGCGTACCGCCGTAGATGTTATAAAAAGGCTCGTCGTAGTCGACCGATACCTTATAGAACTGCGTTATCGGGAGATTGGAAATAAAACGCCAGGTCTTACCCAAATCAAAACTCTCGTATACGCCCCCATCATTGCCGACGATCAGGTAATCCGGATCATCTGCATCGAATGCCAATGCGTGATGATCGACATGTTTGGCACCACGCCTGGTCTTGGTGAAATTCTTCCCGCCATCTTCAGAAATGTGCAGGTAGACGTCCATGTGATAGATACGATCGAACTGGTGCGGACTGGCAAAGATTTCCTGGTAGTAATGCGGCCCCGTGCCACTGGCCACGTAATCGCTCCGTTTTTCCCAGGTGGCGCCGCCATCTTCGGAGCGGTAAAAACCGCCTTTGCGCCGAGTTGTCTCAATTGCAGCGTAAACCACGTCGGGTTTTTGTGATGAGATCGCAAGCCCAATCTTGCCCATGTTGACTTCCGGCAAGCCCTTTTCCAGTTTGGTCCACGTGTCGCCACCGTCGGTGGACTTGTGTATGCCAGATTCGGGTCCGCCATTTAGCAACGCCGCAACTGTTCGGTGCCGTTGCCAGGTGGTGGCATACAGGACGTCGGGATTGCGCGGATCCATGTGGACCTCGCCGACGCCGGTGTACTCACCAGCGGAGAGTATCTGTTCCCATTCTTTGCCACCGTCGGCGCTGCGATAGAGGCCACGCTCACCACCCGGTGACCAAAGAGGGCCTTGCGCGGCCACAAAGATCACCTTTGAGTCCCGTGGGTCGATACGGATCGTGCCGATGTGGTCCGAATCCTTAAGCCCCATGTTCTCCCAGCTCTCACCGCCGTCGAGACTGCGGTATATGCCATCCCCATAACCGACATGCCGGCCGCTGACATTCTCACCGGATCCAACCCAGATCGTTTGTGAATTGTTGGGATCGATGGTGACCGAGCCAATCGAATAGGAAGCTTCTTTTTCGAATACAGCTTTCCACGTCGTCCCGGCGTTGACCGTTTTCCAGACACCACCACTGCCGACCGCAACGTACCAGGTAGCGCGATCATTTGGATCAATTGCAATGTCAGAAATGCGGCCGGACATAAAGGCCGGGCCGATGGCACGCCAGCTCAGTCCTTCAAAGGTTTTCTCGTTCAGGCCCGGTTCGGGTTCTGTTTCGTCTGCAGCGTGCAGTGATAGCGACAGAGAGGCCAATAGACCGGCCAGGAGCAAGTAAATGCGCGACATTTGTTTTTCCCCCAACGTGACCGGCTCAAGGTACCGGACGACGAGGGCAATTCAAGCCTGCACTGCAATATGGCGGCCAGGGCCGTAACGGTTCGAAGCAGGAATCTGAGTCAGATTGAGGTAAAGAGTTGTGTCAGGAGTGGTCTGTTTGACCAATCGTAACAACATCTTGCGCGTCGTATGGCTAAACTGGCAGGACTTAGTTTTTGCTTTACTGATGGAGATCAAACAATGGATCTAAAAGATATGGCGACACAGATGCTGATGAGCAAATTGGGTGGCAACGCCGATGAGGGCGCAGCCAAGTCCGCGCTCGACAATCTGCTGGGCGGCAGCGAGGGTGGGTCACCGCTTGCTGGTCTGGTTGAGAAATTCACGGGTGGCGAACTTGCCGGCGCCGCGAAGTCGTGGCTGGGCGACGGCGACAATGAGAGCGTTAGTGCTGATCAGGTGACGTCAGCCCTGGGTTCGGGTCAGGTTGCTGATTTTGCCTCCAAGCTTGGAATCGATCAGAACCAGGCGGCCGAGCAGCTGTCACAGTTTCTGCCTGAGTTGGTCGATAAGACCAGCCGTGGCGGTGAGTTGCTGGATTCGATCGGCGGCCTGAAGGGTCTTGGCGGTCTCGCTTCAAAATTCTTCAAATAAGAACAATGATCAACGCGGTTGGCACAGGCCAGACCGCGCGAAACGGGGCCCAACGGGCCCCGTTTTTTTTTGCGACACATCGTCATGCAAAAACAAACTCGCTGCAATAAACGATCAAAGAACGTCTGCGTTGCGTATTTCGTAAGCTCGCGCGAAGCCGTTTTATTGTTAAACAGGCGATTATGAGCACGGTTACTGTCGGAATGTTTTACGGTGTCTTACGAGCAAAAAACCAAGTCTTTGTTATTACTCGAAAAACAAAGTTGGCACGGGGCTTGCTTTATAAAAAGCATGAATATTTTTTACTCAACAATAACCACCGCCGTTGCTGTTCTGCTGCTCGCATTGTCGAGTACGCCGGTCACAGCGGGATCCCTGGACGTCGTCATCAATGGCAAGTCCTTTCACGTCAACTCGAAATACGACTGGAACGAGAACAACCTCGGGGCGGGACTGGAATACGAGATGAACAGCTCTACACCGTGGATAAAGACGCTGAATGCAAACGCCTTTGTCGACAGCATGGAGAACATGTCCTACATGACCGGCGCAGGCCTGAAGCGCCGCCTATATAGTACGGACCGCTTCGGAGGCCTCTACTTCGATGCCGGCGCTGTCGCGTTTCTCATGGCACGCAAGGATATCAATGATTATCGACCGTTCCCGGGCATTTTGCCTGCAGTAACCATCGGCAACCGTTATGTCGGAATGAACCTGACTTATCTGCCGAAGAAAGCCGTCCACGATATTGCCAATGCTCACGAGGTCGACCCGACCATAGGTGGCGTCGTATTCATTCAGTTCAAGATACGCACGCAGGCCTTCGGATTCTGAACAACCCGGTTAGCCGTCAGTTAACGGTTGTTACACCCCCGACCAGAAAAATACTGTAAGCGGTTCCCCCGAAGGGGGACCGCAATCTAAAGACGCATGGTTTGGCGTGCCCGGCCCAGTTGCCTAAGGATTTGCTCCTTGGGAACTGAAAAACTTGAAGCGTTCGGCATCAAAGCACAGTTTTTCAATGACAAAGGGTGTTGAAACTTCTCGCAGTAAACAGTCATCAGCCACCTCAGCGGCCGATTGTGAGCCGACCCTAAGATAACCACGCAGCGCTTTCTTGTCGCCCCTCAAAGGCAAATACAGATCAGAACGCAAGCGTGCTTGTTCACCGACCATCTCATATTGTGCGAGGACTGCGATGGCGGCTTGTTCGTCTTCTGGCAAATCCAGGTAATAAAATTTCGGCGTCAATAGATTCAATTCAGGAACGGCTTGTTTGGCTTTGACAAACTCAGCGACTTTCGACGTGTGAAATGTATCGAAAACGTAGGTCACAACCGCAGGACGGCTCTCGTATACTACAAACATCCCGGCAAACAAGGCGGCAAATTGCACCGTGCCAATCATTGCGAGATCTCGATACAGTTCTTTTCTGGGTTTGGCTTTGTTGTAGATAATCAGGGTCAACAGGGGGCCAAGCACCAGGTCCACGCCGGCAATGATTTTGATCCCATCGATGCCGCCTGCGACCCGGAACAGCGCACCTGGGAACAGCAACAGCGCGATTACCAAAAAGAGCAACAGAAAGATACAGCCGCTAATGATCAGGTGACCTGCGCAAGCACCCCAGCGCGTTTCTGGCAATTTCAGCCGATCAGTCATGTATCAAACTCATCCCGAAGTGAAGCAATAAACCAAGTGACTAGTAATATAGGGAAGAATTTTTTTGGCGGTCGTGAGAAATGGGTCACATTTTGGGTCGGGCGTCGGTTGTGGCCGGGGTTGTGGGTATGCGTGGCACATCCCCACTAAGACAGCTATATTTCGTAAGCACCGCCCATCTCATACCTTGAGGAGCTTAGGGATGATCTACAACAGCATACTCGAGACCATCGGCAAGACGCCAATCGTGCGTCTTAACCGTATCGCACCGAAGAACACCGAAATCTACGTCAAGATCGAATCTTTCAACCCGATGGCATCGGTCAAGGACCGGCTGGCGATTGCCATCATTGACGACGCCGAACGCAGGGGCACCCTCGATCGTGGTCAAACCGTTATCGAGGCGACCTCGGGAAACACCGGAATCGCGCTTGCGATGGTGTGCGCAGCAAAGGGCCATCAGTTTGTTGCAACAATGGCCGAGAGTTTTTCTGTCGAACGTCGCAAGATCATGCGTGCGATGGGCGCCAGAGTAATTCTGACACCGGCCGCTGAACGTGGCAGCGGTATGGTTCGCAAAGCTGAAGAACTGGCCGAGAAACACGGCTGGTTCTTAACGCGACAATTCGAAAACCCGGCGAACCCTGCTTATCATCGCAGCACAACCGGCGCAGAAATCATCAGTGATTTCGCGGGGCGGCGACTGGACTACTGGGTCACGGGTTGGGGCACCGGTGGCACTCTGACCGGGGCCGGCGAAGTGATCAAACTTGCTCGCCCGGAGGTACAGATCATTGCCACCGAGCCGGCTGCAGCATCCTTGCTTGGTGGTAAGGAATGGCAACCCCACAAGATTCAGGGCTGGACCCCCGATTTCCTGCCGGACGTTCTGAATCCTGACGTACTTGACCAGTTGATACCGGTCACCGACGAAGCGGGCAAGGAATGGGCGTTGCGTCTTGCTCGGGAGGAAGGCATTTTTGTCGGCATCTCTGCTGGCGCGACCCTCGCGGCCGCCATCGAAGTCGCCAAGAGCGCCAAACCGGGTTCGGTTTTCCTCGCGATGCTGCCCGATACCGGTGAACGTTATCTCGGTGCCTATCTGTTCGAGGACCTCATTGAGGGATCCGACGACGAGTGGCTCGATAGCCTTTCGTCGTAAGCCTGCGAGGGTACAATCTTGAGTCCCTCGGATGCGGCGTAGTCCTTGAAAGAAAAAAATCTGGAATCTTTGCGGCAAAGGCTGACCGAAATCGATCGGCAGCTTTTGCGTCTGGCGGCCGAGCGTCACAAGCTGGCTGGCGACATCGGTGCACTTAAGCGCGCTGCGGGACAGCCGACTCGTGATTACGAACGCGAGCGTGAAGTCATCGAACTCGCACGGGCAGAAGCAGATAATCTGGGCCTGTCGACCGATCTGGCTGAATCGCTGATGCGCCGGCTGATTCGTAGTTCACTGGTGCATCAGGAACAGGCACGTGTCAGTGCAACCGATCACGGTCTCGGTCGTCGGGCGCTGGTAATTGGTGGCGCCGGCATGATGGGTCGCTGGTTTGTCGACTTTTTGGCAACACAGGGCTTCGATGTGGAAGTGGCAGACCCGGCCGGGCCGGTTCCGGGGCACGCTCATGTTGCCGACTGGCGCAACTGCGATCTCACGCACGATCTGATTATCATTGCCACCCCGTTGGGTATTACCGCCGCATTGTTGTATGAATTGGCCAAAATCAAACCAACGGGTTTGATCATGGATATTGCCTCGTTAAAGACGCCGATCCGAGATGGGTTGAAAGCAGTAGTGAATGCCGGTTGTCGTGTGGTTTCGCTGCATCCGATGTTCGGCCCCGACACCGAGTTGTTGTCCGGCCGTCACGTAATATTCATCGATCTCGGTGCGCCAGCCGCAGTAACAGAAGCCAGAGCGCTGTTTGAACCAACGATGGTCGAAACAGCTGAGATGGATCTGGATGAGCACGACAGGCTGATCGCTTTTGTATTGGGTCTTTCACACGCGCTTAACATCGCTTTTTTCAACGCACTGGTCGAAAGCGGCGAATCTGTTCCCAGGTTGGCCGAAATTTCGAGTACTACCTTCGATGCGCAGCTGGATGTCTCCAGCCGCGTGTCACGCGAGAGTCCCGAGGTGTACTACGAAATCCAGGCACTCAACGAGCACGGGCGTGACGCGTTGGATGCGTTGGAAGTCTCGCTACGACGTCTGCGGCAAATCATCGACGAAAAAGATCAGTCCGCGTTTGCGCGTGTGATGGAACGGGGCCGGGAATACCTGCGTAACAAGCGTTCGGCCTGACAATCCTAAGATGATTAGCGATCCGCTTTTCTATTTGGCTGCCGTGCCGGCTGTATTGTTGTTCGGCATAGCCAAAGGCGGGTTTGGTGGCGGTTTGGGTGTCGCTGCGGTGCCGTTGATGGCGCTGGTCGTCTCGCCGGTACAGGCCGCCGGCATTCTGCTGCCGTTGCTTTGTCTCATGGACTTGTTCTCGCTTTGGGCGTATCGCAACCATCTCAATATCGCCATGCAAAAGTCGTTGTTGCCAGGGGCCCTAATCGGAATCGCGGTTGGCACGCTTCTGTTTGGCTATCTCAGTGCGTCGGCTATACGCATAATCCTGGGCGTTATCGCAATTATATTCACGCTCAATCACTGGTTGGGATTGAGTGCGTGGGTTGCGGATCGGGCGCGCCGGGCAGGACGGGTTGCAGCAATGTCCAGTGGAGCGCTTGCTGGGTTTACCAGCTTCATAGCGCACGCCGGTGGTCCGCCGATCAACATATACCTGTTGACCCAGGGTCTCGATCGCACACTTTTTGTCGGCACGACGGTTTCGTTTTTTGCGGTGGTCAACTACGCAAAGCTGATTCCGTACGGCTGGCTGGGCCTGCTCGATACAGGCAATCTTTGGATCTCATTGGTGCTGGCACCACTGGCACCGGTAGGAGTTGCGATCGGCGTCTGGTTACACCGCCGTGTGTCGGATAAATTGTTTTTTCAAATCGCCTACGTGCTGTTGTTCATTGTAGGCTTGCGCTTGCTGTACGAGGGTCTAGTCGGCTAAGAAACGCTACAATGCAGCCAAGAGCGGGGGTGATGCCTGAACAAGATCTTGTTTGTTATTGTCGGTGGTCTGATCGGACTATTCGTCATGTCCAGCGGTTTTTTTCTGCTTGGCATCCTCATCGGCGCCGCGGCCGGTTATTTCCTCTATGAACTGCGCAGTCTGGCACACCGCATAACGACACTGGAGCAGCAGCAGGCGCCAGAACGACCTGTTGTCGCTGAGCCAGAAAGAACAGAGATCACCGCACCTGTTGTCGATGTCGAGCCCGAGCTCGCTCGTGAGCAAAAAGACCAGATTCAACCGGAATCTGTCCGGTTGTCGCGCGCCGATCGCCCGTTGCCGCCGCTGGGCTCGGGTACATCGGACACAGTACCGAATCCTTGGGTCGAAAAACTCAAGGAGTGGTTCACCACCGGCAATGTGCCGGTCAAGGTCGGGGTCATCGTCTCGTTTTTTGGCGTGGCCTTTTTGCTGAAATACGCGGTCGATCGCAATCTGCTTAACGTCCCGATGTGGTTGCGGCTGGTATTCGCCGCGTTATTTGGGGTTGTTTTGCTAATCGTCGGCTGGCGTCTGCGTCATCGCATGCGTGTTTATGCGCTCAGTCTGCAGGGCGGTGGCGTCGGTATTATCTACCTCACTGTTTTTGCCGCATTCCGTCTGTACGGTTTGTTGCCACCGGTGCCGGCATTTGTGTTGCTGGCCCTGATTACCGTTCCGGCTGCAACGCTGGCTGTGATCCAGGACGCTCGTGTGATGGCCGTGTTTGCATTGACTGGTGGCTTTCTGGCACCCGTTTTGGCGTCAACCGGCCAGGGCAGTCACGTGGCCCTGTTCAGTTATTACCTGTTGCTGAACCTCGCGATAATCGGCATCGCCTGGTACAAGTCGTGGCGCGAACTCAATTTGCTTGGTTTTCTGTTCACGTTCGTGATTGGTTCGATATGGGGTTACAAATTTTATCGAACGCAATACTTTGCCACCGCCGAAGCTTTTCTGATTGCGCATTTCCTGCTCTATCAGGCGGCCGCCATATTGTTTGCGCATCGTCAGCCACCACGTTTGCGTGGAATCGTCGACGGCACTCTGATATTTGGCACGCCTGTCATCGCTATTGCGTTGCAGGCAGGTCTGTTTAGAAACAGCGAGTATGGTCTCGCCTTTAGTGCGGCGGCATTGGCTATTTTTTACGCTTTAATGGCCTGGTGGTTGCACACTCGTGACAAATCCATGCAGTTTCTACGCGATTCCTACATCGCGCTGTCGGTTGCCTTTGCCACAGTCGCAGTGCCGCTGGCTTTCGATGCGCGCTGGACGTCGGCCACCTGGGCAATGGAAGGCAGCGCACTGGTGTGGCTCAGTGTGCGGCAGTCCAGCCTGCTCTCGCGATTCGCCGGTGTGGCGCTGATTCTGCTTGCCGGTAGTGCATTTCTCACCGCCGGCTGGGACAACGATGTCGGTCTGACAGTCCTGAACCGCAATGTGCTCGGTGGCACACTGATTAGCCTGGCTGGTTTTTTCTCGGCTCGGCAATTGCAGCGCATCGATCATTCCTACGGTCAATGGGCATCCGCTGCAATGCTCATATGGGGCATGGGCTGGTGGGTGGCCACCGGACTGCTGGAAATCGATGACCGTGTTCGTCACTCAATGGAATATCCGGTCATCATTACGTTTATCGTTTTGAGTGCTGTCGCGTTGAGTTTCCTCGGTCGACGGTTGAGTTGGTCGCAGGCACGTTTCGGATCGTTGGTTATGCTGCCATTATTGTTTGTGACGCTGCTGGGACGATCGGTTGTCGGTGGTCATCCATTGGAGTCTTTCTCTACAGTGCCCTGGTTGTTAGCGGGCGCGGCGCATTTTTATATCCTCAAGCCATTTGCCGCAAGGTCATGGTTAACGGCGGTATGGCACGTTGCCGGTGTATTGATTGCAGCCTGGTTGCTCGTCTGGGAAATCGACTGGTGGATCGTGGTCGAAACCTGGAGCAACGCTGCCAGCAGTATGTTGTTGACTGTACTGGCCGGCTTGTGCTGGTTGGCCAGACCATTGTTTGCCTGGCCGCTGCGCCAGGAACAAATGAGTTACATCATCGCTGCCGGCGTGCTGCTGGCCGTCAACCTTCTGTTCATTCTGGCGTTCAGTCTGGATACGCCAGGCGACCCATTACCGCTGCCTTATCTACCAGTGCTTAATCCCTATGACCTGATCACTCTGGCTGCGCTGGCAACAGGATTTGTCTGGATCAACGAAACCAGCGAGGCTTTTGGTAATAGGCGATGGCAGCCCACAATGCTTTCGGTATTGGGTATCGTCGCCTTCGTATTGACGACACTCGGGATCGTCCGGGGTGTGCACCACTATGCGCAGATTCCCTGGCGGCAGTATTCGTTGAGCCAATCGGTGGAAGTCCAGTCTGCGTTGTCGATCTATTGGGGATTGCTAGGTTTTGGTGGCATGGTTCTCGGTGCGCGGCGGAATCTGCGCTGGTTGTGGCTGATTGGTTCAGCCTTGATGGCTTTGGTCGTGATCAAGCTGTTTCTCATAGATCTGGGCAACAGCGGCACGGTCGCCCGTATCGTGTCATTTATCGGAGTGGGTGCATTATTGCTGGTAGTTGGCTATTTTGCGCCTGTCCCGCCGCGGCAGGACGGCGCCGTGAAAAACGAAGGTTGAGCCATGATGATTTCCAAACGGATGCTACTGACCATTTATCTGCTGGCATGGTTGTCTGCTGGTTGTGTGACCGACGACCCATCGTTGAGCGGGCAAGCGCACCCATCGGTCACGCTGATGACATTCAACGTCGAAAATCTGTTCGATACGATTGACGATGCCGGTAAGGACGATGCCACCTACCTGCCGATTACCAAAAAACAATCTGCGGCGCATCGCGAGGGTTGTGAAAAGATTCCGGTCGAACGCTGGCGCGACCAGTGCTTGAACTACGACTGGAACGAATCGGCGCTGGAGCAAAAGATGACCGCGCTGGCGCGAGCGATCCTGCAGATCGGCAATGGCAGAGGGCCGGACGTCGTAGTGCTGCAGGAAGTTGAAAACCTGTCAGTGCTGGAACAACTGCGTACCGGCTATCTGGCTGGTGCCGGTTATCGTCCGGCGATATTGTTGGAAGGTGACGACCTGCGTGGTATCGACGTTGCGTTTCTCAGCCGGCTGGAATTGGCCGGTCAACCGACTCTGCATTCCGTAACGCATGCAGGTTTTGAGCAATCCAGGATAAACGATACTCGTGGCATACTCGAAGCGACTTTTCGTTTGCCCGATGGCTCGTTGTTGACGGGTTTCGCCGTACACTTTCCTGCACCGTTTCATCCCTATCCGATGCGTGAGCAGGCATATGTCGCCTTGAACAGGTTCCTTGCAGATCTGCCGGCGGGACGAATGGCGTTTGCAGCGGGAGACTTCAACACGACAGCCCCTGAGGATGCCGAACAAGACATGCTCGGGCGTTTTGTACGCGATAAATGGCTGGTGGCGCACGAAGCGTGCAGTGCTTGTCCGGGAACACATTATTACGCACCCCGGGACGACTGGTCCTTTCTGGACATGATCCTGTGGGCCCGCCCCGGGCGTGGTGAAAAAGCAACATGGCGGATGCGCGCCGGCTCGTCCGTCCTGGTCAACCGGGCACCCGGCCAGACCAGGCCCGACCGCACACCCAATCGTTTTGAGTTGCCTGCCGGCACGGGCATCTCGGATCACTGGCCGCTGGCGGTCACTATTGAAATGGTGCCAAAACAATAACTCAGGCTTTAGTGCTAACCGCGTACTTCAAGTCTGGTTCGATACCCACATACGGTGGTGCAGCGCACATACGGCAAGTCGCTTCTGTTAGGCCGGTATGAGTGCTGCCGCGGCCAGTGACACGGCGTTCTCATCTGTCGTATTGTTGCGCCATCGTGCGAGTCAACAGGCGGTTTTCCGACTCCGGACGACACCGTTTCTCGCTCAAAGGGGACAGTGAGCTTGCAACTCAATAGACACAGCAAAAGGCGCCGGATCGGCAGTTCGCCGGCCCGACTCCTTCTCATTCGTTTTCCATGTGCGTAACACTGCCGTCACGCTCCATCCTATGCTTCTTAAGAACGGGGATCGAAAATGAATAACTACCCAGGGTTTATTGGCAAACTGGGGTTCGTCATCGTTACGGCTTTTATGTTGCTGTCTGTTTCCAGTGTTGGATACACACCATGACGAGAATTGATGCTCCAGCCGCCGGTGCAGGGAGTTCAGCCAGATATTCACTAATATTAACCACTAGGAACTCCTACAAGGGGGGATCATGATTTCTACATCTTTTAAAAAAAATATGCTCAACCTCGTAGTTGCGGGCGTGCTGTCTGTAAGCTTGCCTGTAGCAGTAATGGCACAAACAATTACATCCAGCATTCGAGGTACTGTTGCCAGCGAAACTGGAACTACCGTTCCTGAAGTTACGGTGACTATCACGCACACGCCATCGGGCACAGTTTGGACTGCAGTGACTAACGAAAGTGGGACTTTCTCGGCACGCGGTCTTCGTGTGGGTGGTCCATACTCGATTAAAGTAGTCGGTGCCAATATTGAACCTCTTGAACTCGACAATGTTTATTTGTCGCTTGACCAGACATTTGCACTTCCAGTGACCGTTCAATTGATGGCGTTAGCAACAGAAGAGGTTATCGTCACCGGCAGCTATCAGGCGGCCGGTTTCTCTAATGAAGGCTTAAGCACAAGCCTTGGCATTGAAGCCCTTAACGAATTGGCTTCTATCGACCGTGACATTACAGATGCCGCTCAGCTTGACCCCTTCGCATCCGTGAACGTTCAAAGTGGTGGTGCGAAAGAATTATCCATCGCCGGTGCAAACAACCGTTTTAACTCATTGACTATCGACGGTGTTGCTCTCAACGACCGTTTTGGCCTAAATGCTAACGGTTACCCGACGCAGCGTTCGCCTATTTCTTACGATGCGATCGAATCACTGTCAATTCAGACGGCGCCCTTTGACGTTGAGTACAATGGTTTTACTGGCGGTACAATCAATGCCGTGACTAAATCTGGAACGAACGAATTCCATAGCTCAGTAGGTTACTATTACACTGATGATTCACAGATTGGTGACAAAAGCGAAGGTGACGACTTCAACTTCACGTTTGAAGAAGAAACGCTCGTTGGCACACTCGGTGGTCCAATTATTAAAGATAAACTTTTCTTCTTCCTCGCTTACGACAAATATGAAGAAGTTGCTCCGCTAGACGATGGTCCAGCAGGTTCAGGTGCACTGAACGAAGAAGAAAACATAACACAAGCTGATGTTGATCAAGTCGGTCAGATTGTCTCTGACGTTTGGGGTTTCGACATTGGTGGCTTTAGCAAACCCCCTGCCGAAGATGAAAAGATCCTTGCCAACATCGATTGGAACATCAACGATGACCACCGAGCGAAATTTACCTATATCAGTACTGAAGGAAACACTATACGCGAGCAAAACGGTAATAACTTCCTAGCGTCTGACAATACACTTGGTGCATCGTCCGCATGGTATGACCGTTCCGAGGAAGTTGAGAGCCTGATCGCTCACGTATTCTCTGATTGGACGCCAGACTTCTCCACCCAATTCAAGATTGCGAGCACCACCCAAGCTACCGGTCAGAATTCTTTAAATGGTGCAGAATTCCCGTCTTTTGCGGTATTCCTGCGTGAAGTTGATGGTGACGAAAATTATCTGGTCATTGGCCCGGACCGCTTCCGTCACGGTAACCAACTTGACCAGGATTTCTTCCAGATTAAAGCAATCGCTGAATACTCCATGGGTGACCACATTTTAAAAGCGGGTTTCGAGCGTGAAGAAGTCGATGTAGACAACTTATTTGCGCAAAACTCTGAAGGTTCTTACGTCTTTGACAGCATCGCTGACCTTAGCAATGCAACGGCTTCTGGATTGTTATATAACAACGCCATCACCAACGATGAAAATGATTTACGTGCAATTTGGGGTTACGACTTCAACTCTTTGTACTTTCAGGATAGCTGGGATGTAAGCAATGACCTTGTTATCGATGCGGGTATTCGCTACGACTGGTATGGGTCAGAAGGTTCAATTCGTCAGAACCAAAACTTTGTCGATCGCTATGGTTTCTCTAATACTACAGATATAGATGGCTTGGATGTCGTTCTTCCAAGGGTTTCATTCCAGTGGGATGCGAGCGATGTCACGACGGTTCGCGGTGGTATTGGTCGCTTTTCAGGCGGCTCGCCTGGCGTTTGGATTTCAAACAGCTATTCAAACGACGGTGTAATTTCGGATAGCTCAAATGCATTCGGCACTGTCTTAGTACCAACCACGCCGGACGCAGCAACCGGTCAATTCATTCCACAAGATGTGCTTGATGCATTAGCAAACGAAGCGCCTGACGGCTCTGTAAACGCGCTTAGACCCGATTTCGAAATTCCAACAACTTGGAAGTTCAGTATTGGTGTTGCACATGAAATTAAAGAGTGGGTACTATCTGCTGACTTCCTTTACAACAAGCTAGAAAATGCATCCTACTGGTATGATCAGCGCTGTGAAAACCCAGTAGAAACTGCTCCAGACGGTCGTGGTGTGTATGATTGTAGCGGTGCGCCTGAAGCAATCCTTGTTGGTTCTGTTGACGACGGTGACAGCACCTTGTTCGCGCTGTCAGCAACTAAAGAATGGGAAACTTCTGCAGGTATTTTCGATTTATTTACAAGCTATACCCATGCAGATGTTGAAGATGTCGGCTACGGTACTTCATCTACAGCGACGTCAAACTACTCCGACTTTGCAGCATTTGACCGCCAGATGCCAAGGGCTGGCATATCAAACTTTCAAGTCGAGCATTTGTTCAAACTGCGATTCAATTGGAGTAAAGCGTTTTTCGGTGGGCACGAAACCAAAGTATCTTTGTTTGGCACGCGTCGCCCAGGTCAACCATATAGCTACACGTTTAGCGAAAACAACAACTGTGTATTTGATGTAGGCGGTGGTCGCTGCGCACGTGAGAGCCGTAACGATGACGCCGGTCACCTGCTTTACGTTCCATCTGGCCCGAACGATCCCTTGTTCTCAGCAGATTCATTCGATGGCGACGCAGCGGATCAACAGGCATTCTTCGACTATATTAATAACTCTAGATTGGCGCAATACAAAGGCTCTGTCGCACCGCGCAATGGTGACAATTCTTCGTGGTCGACGATCATAGATTTACGTATCCAACAAGAGCTGCCAGGGTTTAGGCCAGACGATCGTTTCCATTTGTTCTTTGACATTGAGAACCTGGGTAACTTGCTAAGCTCTGATCGGGGACGTATTGAGCGTACCCGCTATGAGTACGAGCGTGATGTTGTCTCCGCGAGAATCAACAACGGTCAGTACGAGTACTTTGATCTGAATAGCGACGGGAGCATCGCGAACCTGGAAGTGCTTAGCCAGTCTGTATGGCGGCTTCAGTTCGGCCTGAAATACGAATTTTAATTTTCCAAATATAAATTCAATACTTAAAACCGGAGATTTTTCTCCGGTTTTTTTTGCATTTTCGGAGCGGGTCTTTGACGCTTCCTCAAGCCGGAGATCGTTCCTGCCATCCCGACATAGCGGGCATAACGAGCGGTGAACGAAAAGGGCGTAGCGATCCGTTTGGCCTGCCGCGTTTTCGGTATCTCGGAGACCTGCAATCGCTACCAGGCGAAGCTCAGCGACCGCTTCATTCGCACGGCACGGAACGAGTGACTCGATGAACACCTGTTCGAGTGTGTAGCTCACGCGCAGCTGACTGCAACAGGTTGGCTCTGGCGCTACAATAACGGCCCAACATGGTCATTGGAGGCATCACCCCAAACCAAAAACTGGCAATGGCTGCTTAAACGTCTACTCGCTACAGCGATTAAAAATGGGGGACTACAATGTTACAGGGTAATATTCTCGAAGATATTTACAGACTAGGACTAACGAATGGCTGACGACAGGCAACTATTGACGCTTGCGCAACAAGTAAGACAACGTGCCCATGCGCCCTATTCCGGCTTTCTGGTCGGTGCAGCACTGGTCGATGACAAGGGCAATATTCACGTCGGTTGCAATGTTGAAAACGCGGCGTATCCGGAAGGCAGTTGTGCCGAGCCGAATGCGATCGGTGCGATGATTGCGTCCGGTGGCACAAGGATCGTGCGGATCCTCGTGGTGGGGGGCATTGGGGACCTGATTGCCTGCACACCTTGTGGTGGTTGTCGTCAGCACATCAGTGAATTTGCTGATGATAAAACGCGGATTGTTTCGTTGGATAACGATGGTGAGTTGGTCGAACACACCATCGAACAGTTGTTGCCGGGTTCATTTTCTCTATAGCATTGTTCTTGCCGCGATAACGCTGTGGCGAGCCTAGAAGCCGGCATTTATTTTCGGCTCCGGCGAGGAACGCAGTCGCCGCAAATAAACGACCGTCTTCTTTCTCGCGGCAGCCCCGCTATCTCGCGGTGCCCGCGTAGGAGCGGCTTCCAGCCGCGATTTTTATTCCCTCCCCCGTCGGCGAGGGATAGGGGCCACTCGCGGAAATGCACTCTTGTGGGAAGCTCTCTGGCCGCGATTCACTGCGTGTGCTGGGGTCGTGAAAAAAATAAGGAGTCTGATTAATTGGGCAGGATCGTGTCGTAGACGACGGGTTTTTTGTCGGGGGTGGAATCTGAGATGGTGCACGCGCTTCTTAGCACCGGGGCGGCTCGTTCGGCGTCGGCTCGGGATGCAGCATGCACGACAGCGAGCGGTGTCTGAGCATCGACTTCGCTCCCCGTTGCGGCAATTTGGCCAAGACCGACCGACAAGTCGAGTGTGTCCTCCAATGTGCGCCGGCCACCACCCAGTTCGATGATGGCATTGCCGACGGCAAAGGCATCGACCGTGTCCAGGTAGCCACCACGGTCCGGGTGCACCGGCATCTTGAATGCGGCTTGTGGCAAGTGGTGTTCATAGCGTTCAACGAAATCGGCCGGTCCGCCCAGTGCGGCAACCATACGCTGGAATATTTCGGCCGCCTTGCCGGAGGTCACCGCCCGGTTTGCTTTTTCGCGGGCGATGGCACGGTCTTGTTCCAGGCCACCAACGACCAGCATTTCGGCACTCAGGGCCATGACGACTTCATCGAGTCGCGATTCACGGTCTGTATCGTTCAGATAAGCCATGGATTCGGCAAGTTCTATGGCGTTACCTGCCGTTTCGCCCAACGACTGATTCATATCGGTGATAATCGCATGTGCCGGCAGACCGCAGCTTTGTGCAGTATTGATAATGCTACCGGCCAGCTCTCGTGCCCGGTCCAGCGTCGTCATAAAGGCCCCTGAACCACATTTGACATCCATCACCAAGCCATCGAGGCCGGCGGCGATTTTTTTTGACAGGATAGACGCGGTAATCAGCGGTATGGACTCGACAGTCGAAGTGACATCGCGGATCGCGTAGAAACGGCGATCGGCCGGTGCCAAGTCCGCGGTTTGACCGATGATGGCGCAGCCCGTTGTTTTGACCACCTGCTTAAACAGATTGAGATCCGGTGTTGCCTGATAGCCTGGGATGCTGCCGATCTTGTCCAGCGTGCCGCCGGTGTGACCCAAACCACGCCCGGAAATCATTGGCACAAAACAACCGCAGGCCGCGGCGATCGGAGCTAGCAAGAAACTGACTTTGTCACCAACGCCACCGGTCGAATGTTTATCGACGACGGGTCCGCCGAGATCTTGAGCATCCCATTGCAGCGTCGTGCCGGAATGTGCCATGGCTACGGTCAGCAGACCGGCTTCCTCAACCGTCATCGAACGCAGAAAAATAGCCATCGCCAGCGCCGATACCTGTTCCGCCGGAATGCTTTTGTCTGCCAGGCCCCTAACAAAAAAATCGATTTCCGCCGGCGACAGTGCATCACCGTCCCGCTTCTTGCGGATTACGTCAGTGAATAGCATGCGGTGTTAGCGGGTTCCGAAGAGTCGGTCGCCGGCATCACCCAGACCCGGGACGATGTATTTCTTTTCGTTTAAGCATTCGTCGACACTTGCGGTATAAACCGGTATGTCGGGATGGGAGCGTTCGACGGCCTGGATTCCTTCGGGGCACGAAACGATACATACCACGATGGCTTTTTCAACGCCCGCGCCTGTAATTGCGTCCAATGCAGCAACTGTCGAGCCCCCGGTCGCGAGCATCGGGTCCACGACGATATACAATGCATCGGTAGTATCCGACGGCAGCTTGTTGTAGTACTCGACCGGTTTCTTGGTTTCTTCATCGCGATACATGCCCAGAAAACCGACGCGTGCGGTCGGTACCAGGCCCAGTATTCCATCGAGCATGCCTACACCGGCCCGAAGTATCGGGACTACGACGATGTCATTGGCTATCTTCTGACAGGACGCGATTGCCACGGGTGTTTGCACGTTGACCTGTTCGACTTCGACGTGTTTCAGAGCCTCGTAGCAGACAAACATAGTAATCTCTGTCGCCAGCTCGCGAAATCTTTTGTGCCCGGTTTCGGCATCACGCAGTAGCGCCAGCTTGTGCTGTATACAGGGATGTTGGACTTCTACGTACATGGCTTTTCCCCGGCTCACCGATCCTTGAGGACCGGTGCATAGGTCGAGGATGTAAAGTAACATGAAAAAGCGGGGTGCAGCTATCGCATGCGCCGTCGAGTGAACAAGAGGTATGGCGCCCAATGGCAAAGCTCTATTTTTATTATTCTTCGATGAATGCGGGGAAAACAACCGCGTTGCTGCAGGCAAGCTACAATTACCGTGAACGCGGTATGCACACCATGTTGTTATCGCCGAAGATGGATGATCGCTACGGCGCCGGTCGCGTCGTCTCTCGCATAGGATTGAAGGCGGAATCTCATTCGTTTCATGAGACTGATGATCTTTTCCGGATCGTAAGCGACAGTTTCAGGGAGCAACCGGTCAATTGCGTGCTGGTTGATGAAGCGCAGTTTCTTAGCCGGGAGCAGGTGTTTCAACTTGGTGAAGTAACGGATCGGCTGAATATTCCGGTGCTGGCCTATGGATTGCGTACCGATTTTCAGGGTGAGCCATTTCCCGGCAGCAAGTACCTGCTGGCCTGGGCCGACAATCTGAAAGAGATTAAAGCCATTTGCGATTGTGGCAGCAAAGCCACGATGGTTGTGCGGTTGGATGAAAAAGGAAACACGATTCGCGACGGTACGCAGATCGAAATCGGTGGCAACGATCGCTATTTGTCGGTATGCCGGCGACATTTCAAAGAACGTTTCCATGTCGACTAAGATTTTGCTTGCCTGCGTTTGTTTGTTAGCCACATTGTCCGCTCGGGCGGCGGAGTATGAAGATCTGCTGCCGCCACTGGCAAACTGGCATGCAAAGAGTCTGGATCTGATCGTTGCCAGGGACGACCCGTGGATCACGCCGCCGGAACTGAGCGGGCTAACAGAGACGCCCCGTTACGATGAGACGATCAGCTGGCTGCGTCGCCTGGTCAGTAAGGCGCCTGAACTGCAGATGGTCTCCATTGGTCGCAGCGATCAGAATCGTGATATCTGGATGGTGATTGCCTCGGCCGATGGTGCCTCATCAGCCAAAGAACTCGCTCGGACAAGACGACCCGTGTTGCTGGTGCAGGCGGGAATTCATGCTGGCGAAATCGACGGCAAGGACGCTGGAATGATGTTGCTACGCGATATGACCGTCGCTGGTAAACGGCGTGAATTGCTACAGCGTGCGAGCCTCCTTTTCATTCCCATACTCAATGTTGACGGTCACGAGAGATTTTCAGGCTATGGGCGAATCAATCAACGCGGACCCGCCGAGATGGGTTGGCGCACCAATCGCCGTAACCTGAATCTGAATCGGGACTACATGAAGCTGGAAACACCGGGGATACGCGCGGTGGTTCGGGTAATCAACGAGTGGAAACCGGATCTTTATATCGATGTGCATGTCACCGATGGCATTGACTATCAGTATGACATTACGTGGGGTTATAACGGCGCCCACGCCTGGTCACCCGCCATTGCGGGATGGTTGGGCAGTCACCTCGAATCTGCGGCCAATCGCGATTTAAGCGAGAGAGGGCACGTACCGGGACCGCTAATTTTTGCGAAGAACTACAGCGATTACTCTGCAGGCACGTCGTCCTGGACCGCCAGTCCCCGTTATTCGAATGGTTATGGCGACGCACGGCATTTGCCAACCGTGCTGGTTGAAAACCATTCCCTGAAGCCGTACATGCAACGCGTTTTAGGCACGTATGTGTTATTAGAATCGACGTTACGCACACTGGGCGAGCATGGCGATGCCTTGCGTAAGGCAGTGCGTGCCGATCGCCGACTACGACGCGATGAGCTGGTATTGAATTGGGTTGATGGTGCTTCGCTGTTTCCCGAATCGATGCTGATGAAAGGAATCGAGTCGACACGCGAGTACTCAGCTGTGTCGGGGGACAGTGTAGTTCGTTGGAATGGTGTACCGATCGAGCAAAGCGTGGCCGTCATTGCCAACGATCAACCGGGTGTCGTTGTGTCACGCCCGAAACGTTATTACGTACCCGCGGCCTGGTCTGAGATTGCTGAAAAACTGCGTTTGCATGGCATCGAAGTAGAAGAATTCAAATCGCGGCAGACGATAAACGCGCAATACTATCGCCTGCCCGAGGCGACGGTAGCCAACGGCACCAATCCCCTTGAGGGGCAAATGCGGATCGAACCTGGTGCGGTGCAGACAGAGGCGCAGGAAATACGGCTAGGCCCGGGGGATTACTATATCGATACCAGCCAGGCCCTCGGCACACTGGCCATGTTGTTATTGGAACCTCAGTCACCGGATTCTCTGTTTCAATGGGGTTATTTTCTGGAAATCATGAACCGTACCGAGTATTTCGAGTCCTATATTATCGAACCAATGGCACAGCGAATGTTGATGCGGGATCCGGAGCTTGCTCAGAGATTCCGTGAAAAGCTCGAACAGGATTCTGATTTCGCCGCCGATGCAACTGCGCGATTACATTGGTTCTATGAACAGACACCATTTCACGACCATGAGTACCGGCTTTATCCGATCGCCCGAAGTGTGAACTAGTTTTGAGTAATAACATGACAAAACCTGGCCGACGTCAATTTCTCCAGACCATTGCAGGGCTATCTGCCCTGACGGTCACGCCATGGGCTATCGCACAGTCCCGGCAGAAGCTGGTCAAGAGAATTCCCGGTACGAACGAAGACATTCCAGTTGTTGGCATGGGTAGCTGGGGTACGTTTGATGTTGGTAGCAACGCCAGGTTGCGCGAACAACGCGTGGCGATTCTGCAGAATTTTTTTAAGCAAGGCGGTGGATTAATCGATTCATCCCCGATGTACGGGTCTTCTGAAGCGAATATCGGCTACTGTCTGGAGGAGACGGGCAGCGATACAATGTTTTCCGCCACAAAAGTCTGGGTCCTGGGACAGGAGCGTGGCATCGATCAAATGAACGAATCGGCAAGTCTATGGGGTGTGAAACGGTTCGATTTGATGCAAATCCACAATTTTCTTGATTGGAAAACGCATCTGCGCACACTGCGGCGCTGGAAAGAAGAGGGCCGTGTGCGCTATATCGGGATCACGACATCGCATGGGCGGCGCACCCACGATATGGCACAGGTAATCGCTAACGAACCCGACCTGGATTTCGTGCAGTTCACTTATAACATCGCCGATCGGGATGCCGAGCGACGCCTTTTGCCCCTGGCCGCCGAACACGGTAAGGCGGTGATCATCAATCGCCCCTTCCGGCGCAAGCAACTTATCAACGCTGTTGCCAGGTCTCCCTTACCCGATTGGGCCGCTGATATAGAGTGCGATAGCTGGCCACAGTTCTTGCTCAAGTTTATTGTTTCTCATCCCGCAATAACCTGTGCAATTCCGGCCACGTCGCGGGTCGATCACATGATTGAGAATATGAGTGCCTGCCATGGTTCTTTGCCAGACGCGGCCATGCGACAGGAAATGATTCGCTACTTCGAGACCGTCTGACTGGCCGGCCAGGCGTCGCCGGGATTAATCGCTTAAACAGCAACCACCTCTTTATCAACGCACCAGTATAGCAAACGACGTTGCATTTCTTCGACCATCGCACGTTTTATAGCTGCAACTGAAAGGCTGTGTCACGCCCGCCACACGCGATGTGCAGAGTTTGAACTGGCGCATTGTTTGACGCCGAATCTTGCGCTAAGGTCAGGTTCAAATGAATCTGAGACAACGGGTTGAACAATTATTGCCCAATTGGGAAGGTTGGTATCCCAGCCTGTTCGATGCAGCACGTGATCTGGGCATCATTCGGGCCAGACCTTGTCCCCCGTCTTCACTGCTACTTTCCAACAGACACGCCGGTGTGAATAGCGCTGCAATGCAGGCGCACCGCGAGCAATGGGGTGGCGAGATTTCCGGACGTGACGGTGCGAACGGGAAGAAAAATCACAGGCGCAAAGGCCGGCGCTAAAACCTTTGCGAGCTCCCCTTTGCTAGAGGACACTCAACGGAACAATAAGTAGCACACCGTTGTTACTACAAAAACGCCGATCAGGTTGAGCACAAAGCCTTCGCGCGCCATCTCCCGGATCATGATGCGATCGGAGCTGAAGACGACAGCATTGGGACCGGTTGCTACCGGCAACATGAATGCACAACTGGCCGTCATCGCGGCAGGAACCATCAGTAATCGCGGATCGAGTTCGCTGGAAACAGCGGCTGCAGCCATGATCGGCATCAACAGAGCGGTCGTGGCGGTATTACTGGTCACTTCAGTCAGGAATGTCACTGACAAACAAATCATTCCAATGACCAGTAGCAGTGGCAGATGCTGCAGACCCGAAAGTGCTTCTCCGACTGCGGCGCTGATGCCGGAATTTCCAAAAGCCTTGGCAATTGCGATGCCTGCTCCAAACAGAATCAAGATACCCCAGGGGATACTGCTGGCCGTCTTCCAGTCCAGTAGTTTTCTGCCATGCCCATTGGGCACGAGAAACATCACGACAACGGCCAGTAGTGCGACACTGGCATCGTTCGCCGTGGGCAGGTCGAGCAATCCACTCCAGCCTCCAAAGGGTTCCCGCCGGGTAATCCATGCCAGTGCCGTGATTGCAAATACGGCAAGCGTTCTGACTTCTTCACTGCGCCAGTGGCCCGGTTCTGGCAATTCAAGGGTTTCTTTGTGTACAAGCCCGCGTGTCAGCCATAGTCCGATAATCGGTATCATGATTATTGCGATCGGCAGACCCCAGCGCATCCACTCGGTGAACGTCAGTTGTATACCAGTGGTTTCGGCATAAACTTTCATAAATATCAGATTCGGCGGCGTGCCAATAGGCGTGCCCAGACCGCCGACGCTGCCGGCATAGGCTATACCCAACAGCAAACTGAGCTGCAAACGGCGGTTGTCTGTTTGTTCTATTACTGCGAGTGCGATCGGCAACAACATTAATGTCGTCGCTGTATTTGAAATCCACATACTCAACACGGCAGAGGCCGCCATGAAACCGAATACGAGTGAACGACCACCGCCACCGCCAAACAGGTTCACCATGTTCAGTGCAATACGACGATGTACGCCACTGCGTTCCATTGCTGTAGACAGCATGAATCCGCCCATCAACAGAAGTATCAGGGAATTGCCATAGGATTCGCCCACCTCGGCCGGAGTCAGGACGCCGATCAGAGGCAATAGGGCAAGCGGTATCAATGATGTTGCCGGAATGGGGATGGGCTCGAAAATCCACCACAACGCACACAGGCTCGTGATGCCCGCCGTCCAGGCCACGGCTGGCGTAGCGCCATTGGCATAGAGTAGAAGACCGCCTGAGACAGCCAGCGCCGGTCCCGCATACAGAGCCAATTTTTTCAAGCCTGGACCCCCACTAGCCTGCTATCAAGACTCAAAAAACCCGGGTCAATGTCAAAGGTTGTATGATAACGGACCATACAAGGCATTCTATTCATGGGCAATAACAAGCACACGGCCGAGTCAAAGATTGACCCGTTGCAGCAGGCACTGGGCGAAGTTCGTTATCTGAAGGGAACGGTCGCTGCACTGCGGGAAGAAATGGAGGCCATCGAAGCCTCCACTCAAGACAAGGTTCAGGAAGCTGTCTCGCAGTCTGCCGGCGAAATCAGGCAGTTGAAGGAAACCATTGGTGCCCAGCGCGAGCAGTTGGAAGAATTGAGAATCGAGCACCAACGATCCATGCAAAAGGCGGCCAGTGCTCACAACAGCGAGTCCGGCCAGTTAGCGGAGACTGCCACAGCGTTGCGAGACAGGCTGGAAGAGCTGAAGATTGAAATGGAAGCGGCCGTACAGGCTGCGATCGCAAAAGGCAATGCTGAGATTTCACAGTACAAGGCGACTATCCTGTCGTTGCGTGAAGAGTTGGATGCTCTGAAAATCAAGAAGGAAGAAAGTGTACAGAGAGTACGCGCTGAAGGTAACAGTGAGATTGTACAATTGCGGGAAACGGCAGCAGCGCTGAGGAATGAACTGGAGAATGCGCAGAGCACTTCCAAAGCGCAATCACGAAACGGCAAATGAGAGATAAAATAATGCAACAGCGGAAAAGACAAACCCTGAGGAATGGAAATGGCTGACACCACTACGTCTCAAGGGCCCGCCGACAATACTGCGCCGCCCGAGTATACCGGCGAGTTAAGAAGGAGCACAGATCGCGTTTCTCCGGCGGTTGCAACGGACAAGAAACCCTCACGGGCAGAAATGCTGTTGGGTGTTTCGCATCAAATCGGGGCAATCGATAGTCTGGACGAAGTACTAAAAGTTCTGATCAATATCGCTACGGAAAAACTCGATGCTGAACGAGGTTCTTTGTTTCTCAATGACCCGGACACCGACGAACTCCATTCTCGCGTGGCCCACGGTGGTCTATCCCGGGAAATCAGAATACTGAATACGACCGGAATAGCCGGTGCAGTTTTCACCAGTGGAGTAGGGGAGATTATCGAAGATCCCTACGGGGATCCCCGTTTCAACCGCACTATCGATGAGCAAACCGGCTTCAAAACCGAGGCGATACTCTGTGCGCCACTTAAGACGGTTCGTGGTGAAGTCATTGGTGTGACGCAGGTGCTCAATCCGAAAAACGGCGCGTTCAAGGAAGATGATTTGGCCTTGCTGGAAGCGATTACCACACAGGCCTCGGTAGCTCTTCAAAGCAGTCAGTTTGTCGACCGCATGAAAAAGAACCGGGAAAAGGAAATGGAATTTCTGGATCTCGTTGCTGACATTACGTCGGAACTGGACCTGGGGCCATTGCTTAGCCGGGTCATGAGCGAGGCGACCCGGATGTTGCAGGCCGAACGTTCGACTCTGTTTCTGAATGATGATAAGACCGATGAACTGTTTTCGCGTGTGGCGATGGGAGATTCAATAGGGGAAATCCGCCTGCCCAATACGGCTGGGATAGCAGGTGCTGTATTTACGTCCGGGGAGTCCATAAACATACCTTATGCGTACGCCGATCTGCGTTTCAACCCCTCTTTTGATAAGCAGACAGGCTACTTCACGCGCTCCATTCTTTGTGTTCCTGTGATCAATAAGAATGGTAAGTGCATCGGTGTGACGCAGACCCTCAATAAACGCGGTGGCCCGTTCACTGAGGGAGACGAGAGCCGCCTAAAGGCTTTTACCGCCCAGGTGTCTATCGCACTTGAAAACGCCAAGCTGTTCGAAGACATCCAGAACATGAAGGACTATAGCGAAGGGATGCTGCAGAGCATGTCGAATGGCGTCATCACTATCGATGGAGATGGGAAAATAGTTACCTGCAACGGTGCCGGTCTGGAAATACTCAGGGTCAAAGAGAATGAAATTGTCGATTTGAGCACTGCTGAATTTTTTGTCGATGCGAATGCATGGATCATGGACAAGATTCAAAGTGTTGAAGAGACCGAGCAATCGGAAATTTTCATGGATGCTGAGCTGATATTCAATGAAGAAAAAATTTCTGCAAACGTCAGTGTTTTGCCTTTGAAAAGTTCCGATGACAAGAGTTTGGGGGCGATGTTGATAATTGAAGACATCAGCTCAGAAAAACGCATGAAATCGACGATGTCTCGGTACATGGATCCTGGAGTCGCCGATCGGCTCATGGGCGACGGTTCAGGCGAGGACATACTTGGCGGAAAGAGTTCCGAGGTTACTGTGCTGTTTTCTGACATCCGTAGTTTTACGACGATTACCGAGGCGTTGGGTGCACAGGGCACAGTGCAGATGCTGAACGATTATTTCACCATCATGGTCGACGTTATTACGCGCGAAGGCGGTATGCTTGATAAGTTTATCGGCGACGCAATCATGGCCGGGTTCGGCATTCCGGTTTCTCATGATGATAACGAAGACCGCGCCGTTCGTGCAGCCATCGCCATGATTGTCGAGCTGTGGGATTGGAACGTTTTCCGGGCCGAGCAGAATCTTGATCCTATTGATCACGGTGTTGGTCTGAATACCGGGCTGGTGGTGTCGGGTAATATTGGCTCGCCAAAAAGAATGGATTACACGATGATCGGCGACGGCGTCAATCTGGCGGCGCGTCTTGAGAGTGCCTGTAAGCAATATTCCGCGCGCATACTAATCAGCGAGTTTACTCGTGCAAAACTCAGGGGCACATATCGCCTGCGAGATGTAGATCTAGTCGTGGTAAAAGGCAAAACCAAACCGGTAGGCGTGTATGAAGTGTTGGACTATCACAACGAAAAGACCTTTCCCAATCTGATGGATGCCGTGAATTATTTCAATGAAGCAATAAGACACTATCGCAAGGGCAACTGGGACAAAGGCATCACCAATTTTAAGGAAGTGCTCAAGGCCAACCCGGACGACAAACTGTCCAGCACCTACATCGATCGCTGCACGCACCTTAAGAAAAATACGCCCAAAGACTGGAACGGCGTTTGGGTCATGACTTCAAAGTAGCGTCACAACCTAGTCGTATCTAGTGCTCCTTTAGCGGCTGGGAACCTCACAACCTGATCGCCGTCGGGCAGAGTAGTAGGATCCTGGACTTGGTATAGCGCCATTTTTTCGGGACCGGCCCATGCGACGCAATTTCGTCCCATATCCTTGGCATGATACAGCGCACGGTCGGCGCATTGGATGAGGGCATTGTAATTCGAGTCACGAGCCGGTATTTCACTGGCAGCCCCCAAACTCATCGTCACGGTTGAGTCGAGTGTCGATCCCGCGTGCGGGATCGCCAGGTCTTCGATGACGCGTCTTGTGCGCTCGGCGACAGCCAGGGAATCGGGCAGATCCGTATTTGCGAGGATCATGATGAACTCTTCGCCCCCGTAACGGGCAACCAGGTCCAATGGTCGCCAGATGCAGGCGGATAATGCGCCACCGATTTTTGCCAGACAGTTATCGCCATCCTGATGACCGTACGTGTCGTTAAATGCCTTGAAGTGATCAATGTCCATGATCACGATCGAGGCAGGTTGTTGCTCACGGATGCAATGACGCCATACTTGTTCCGCCGCCTCGGTGAAGCGGCGCCGGTTTGCCAGCCCCGTAAGTTGGTCGACATGGCTCAGAGTTTGCAGATTGCGATTTTGATATTCCAGCTCATTCGTGCGGCTGCGTATTTCCACTTCGCGGCGCGACAAGGTGGTTTCGAGTTGTTCACGATAATGCTTGCCCGCCTCGATGGCCGCCGTGAGCTGGCGATAGGAGTTGTGTAGCCGATCGGACATGGAATTCATATAACTGAAGACCTCGCGAATTTCATCTGGTGCACCGGGTGGTGGCGAGATATCGGCTTCGCTGCCTTCAAGATCCAGGGCGCGGACTGCCTCGTTCAAAGTGGCCAGCGGTCGTGTGACACGACGGGCAATTGCGGCCGACAATGAGATTGCAATCAGGATTGCGGCCAGCAACCACAGGAGGGTGATGCGTACGTCAGACCAGACCTGTGAGTGGATAGGTTGTCGCGAAACCGAAGCGAAAACCTGCCAGCCCATGTCTGACTCTGCGCGGGTTACAAATCTAGTGTTGTCCTCCCGTAATAGGCGCGCGACATTGACAGTTTCGAGCGTCGCGTATCTGTTGGGATCGCTGCTAAAGATTACTCGCGCACGCTGATCGAGAACGAGCAGGTCAACATGCTGGCCGTAGGTTTTCATGGCCGGACGAAAACGCGATAGTCTCTCAAGGTCAAGCGAGCCCTCCACGATGCCCCAACTTGCCGCGTCTTGTGTGTGCAACACTGCGCTGACGGCAACAATCGGGTCATTGCCCAACCCGCGGCCTTTGAATACGTCGGAAACATAGACACCGTCATCTCGCATCGGTGTGATGAAGTAATCCCGGTCACTGATATTTTGGTTGAGTGTCGAAATCCGTTCCGGTTGTCCTTGCACCATTGTTGTTGCCGTTACAATGTCGCCACGAGTATTTGCTGCAAGCATGGTGAGGTAGTCGCGATAGAGCGCGTGATGCGACTCCAGCCATTCGGTCAGTGAACGCACATCGAATCTGCCCGCGCGTTGAATACTCGCAGTAAGGCTCGCGATGCCGAGCTGATATTTTTCGAAATACTGATCCAGGCCGGTAGCGATGCCGGCGGAGGTTTCCGCGAGTAATTCCATGGCACGCTCTTCGCGTTGATCCGCTGCCCGTGATGTAAGCACGACGACCAAAGCCACGGCCGGGACCGTAGCCAACAAGCCCAAACCCAGCACCAGATCGCGGTAGATTGTCTGACTTCTCAGCCAGCCCAAACCCGGGATTGGTGCGCGCGCAGTAGTCCCGCGCAATGCGACGGTGTACAAAACAAGAAAAAAGAACAGGCCCATGGCGAGTTGGGGTCCTAGTAGCAGCCAGGACGGATCGCTGGCCAAAAGATCGTAATTCTCCATGTCTACGGGGAAGATCGGCCGGCGCGTCGCACTCTTGAGGCTAATCGGCCGGATGGTGCTGCGGCGCACCAGAGAAACGCCGGTCGACCCGGGGACGGAATGGCGCTAAAGTTTTCCGTCCTACACCGTGATGCGGCCGTGGGAGTTGGCGCTTTCGTGCGGGGGTATTGGAAAGCGTAGCAAATCAGAATCTGGGGGAACACCGCAGGCAATAGCCGACGTCGTTCTGAACAATAGTTGTGAAACAAAGGTAATCGGATATGACTAGATGTCGTTATCTGGCGGGGACCGTCTTACTGGGTTTGTTGTTGCCCATGTCCGCACTCGCACAGATTAATCAAGTCCTGGCACAGGGCGAAGCGCGCGCTAATGAAGGTGCGCAGGCTCAACAACGAATTGAGGGTCTTGCTGATCAGGCCGGTAATTTGCTGAACGAATATCGAACGGAACTCAAGGTCGTTGAAGGATTGGAAATATACAACGGTTTGCTACAGCGGCAGATTGACAATCAGCTGCGTGAGAAAACTGTACTCTCCGATTCCATCGGCAAGGTCTCGTTGATTGAAAGGCAGATTGTTCCCCTGATGATCAACATGATCGATTCACTCGAGGAATTCATCCGGCTGGATGTCCCCTTTCTTACGGAAGAACGCTCCGGGCGCATTGAAAAATTACGCACTCTGATGGAGCGTTCCGATGTGACTGCGGCAGAGCAGTTGCGTCGCGTCATGGAGGCCTATCAGATCGAGAATGAGTACGGTCGCACTATCGAGGCCTATAAAGGCACTGTCGAGGTGGGTGGCAAACCACGGGAGGTCGACTTCTTGCGCGTTGGCCGCATTTCTTTGATGTATCAGTCGGTAGGCGGTCAGTTTACCGGTGCTTATAACAAAGAGACCGGTTCCTTCGAGGAGATCTCGGCGGCAGTTTACAAGGCACAAATGGCAAACGGCTTGCGTATTGCCCGTAAACAAAAGGCGCCGGACCTACTGATCGTGCCGGTTCCTGCAGCAGGGGGAAGCCGATGAAATTCATTAACAAGGTTTTGATTTGCGGAATCACCGCTGCAGTTCTGGCTAGCCCGGCATTTGTTTCCGCCCAGGCGACAGTAAATCTGGATCAGCTACTGCAGCAGGTGCGTACAGGTCGTGCAGCCGACAACGAGGCTAATCGTCAACGGATCTCGGAATTTCAGGCCAATCGTGCACGTCAGGCCGCGTTACTGTCCGACGCGAAAAGACTTCGCACTCAGGGTGAGCGCCGCTCCGTCACACTTGAAGCCGAGTTTGACGTGCATGACAAGGAAATCGTCGATCTGGATATCCAACTGCAGGAACGGCTTGGTTCTCTCAAAGAGCTTTTTGGTGTTTTACAACAAACTGCCGGCGACGCGCGGGGTCAGTTCGAAGGTTCTCTTACGCAACTGCAGTATCCGGACCGTTCCGATTTTCTGACTGAGTTCGCACAGAAGATGGGGCAGGGTAATCGCCTGGCGTCGCTCGAGGAGATCGAGCGATTGTGGTTTGAGTTACAACGCGAGATGACAGAGTCAGGCAAGACGGTGACTTTTCCCACCACCGTGGTTGCCGCCAGTGGCGACGAGGAGCAACGCGATGTCACGCGCATAGGGCTCTTTAATGTTGTGTCAAACGGTAGCTATCTGCAGCACATTACCGAAACCGGTCGTTTGATTGAGCTGGGCCGTCAACCCGCCGGGCGTTACACGAAGCGGATTGGCGACCTCGAGTCAGCCGGCGGTGGCATGCATGCTTTTGCCCTCGACCCGCTACGTGGTCAGCTGATTGGTCTGTTGACCGAGACGCCTAATCTTCGCGAGCGTATTGATCAGGGTGGCTGGATCGGCTACATCATTATTGTTCTGGGAATTATTGCCCTGCTGGCCGCTCTTTATCGTCTGGTCGTTTTGTCCGGCACGAGTGCCAAAGTCAGGAGTCAGATGAAGAATCCCGGGAATCCCGGCAACAATCCGCTGGGTCGCGTGCTGGCCGTTTACACAGAAAACAAGGCAGCCGACGTGGAAACGTTGGAACTCAAGATGGGCGAGGCGATCTTAAAAGAACAGCCCAAGTTAAACAGCATGTTGACCTTCTTGAAAATTATTGCTGCCGTCGCCCCGCTGCTGGGTCTGTTGGGTACGGTGACCGGTATGATCAACACGTTCCAGGCGATCACTCTGTTTGGTACGGGCGATCCGAAACTGATGGCCGGTGGTATCTCGCAGGCACTGGTCACGACCGTTTTGGGCCTGTGCGTCGCCATACCGACATTGTTTTTGCACACGCTGGTGTCCAGCCGTTCAAAGAGCGTCGGTCAGATACTGCAAGAGCAGGCCGCCGGCATTATTGCCAGACAGGCGGAGGGCAAGTAGCGCATGGAGACGTTGTTCTATTATCTGCCGGCACTGGAAAGTGTTCGGGATTTTATGGAGCTCGGCGGCAAAGTGCTGGTGCTCATTGCACTTCTTACGTTAGTGATGTGGGCCTTGATCTTCGAGCGACTGTTCTTCCTCAAGGCCCGTTATCCGTCCATGGTGCGCAAGGCACTGCATATTTGGGAATCCAGGCCCGAACGCAAATCCTGGCATGCGCACCGCGTGCGTGAGGAACTGGTCTCCGTCGTCGGACAGGCGCTGGACCAGAATCTGGCATTGGTCAAGACTTGTGTAGCGCTTTGCCCTTTAATGGGCTTGCTCGGAACAGTTACCGGGATGATCAGTGTGTTCGAGGTCATGGCGATATCGGGTTCGGGTAATCCGCGTTCGATGGCTGCCGGAGTGTCCATGGCCACGGTACCCACAATGGCGGGGATGGTCGCCGCTTTATCCGGCCTGGCGATGAGCGCCTGGTTGGACGGCAAGGCATATCGTGAGCGGGAACTGCTGGGCGAACATATGACTATGGATCACTGATCCTGGAATTTTTGAGAGAGACAAATCATGAGAAAATTGTTTGACAACGTCGAAGAAGAGGAATCCAGGATCGATATCACGCCCATGCTGGACGTCGTGTTTATTCTGCTTATCTTTTTCATCGTGACCGCGACTTTTATTAAGGAGGCGGGTATCGAGGTAAATCGACCCGACGCGGCAACAGCAGAGGTACAAGAGAAGGCGAATATTCTCATTGCTATTACGGCGAACGACGATGTGTGGATTAATCGCCGTAAGGTCGATGTTCGCCAGGTGCGGCCCAATATCGAAAGGCTGCATGCTGAAAACCCACAAGGCACCGTGGTGATACAGGCAGACAAGGATTCCCGCAACGAGATGTTGGTCAAAGTAATGGACGCATCGCGCTCCGCTGGTGTCTACAACATAGCGATTGCAGCGAACGATTAGCGAGGGTTAGGACAATGGCAACAAAGGGCGATTCGGTACAATCCCAAGCGGTAGAGTTGGCCGGCTCGGGCGCAGGCATGGCAGCCAGGATAGGCATCGGTCTGGTGCTTGGCGTAGTGGTTACCACAGGCTTGCTCTGGACGATGCACTACTTGATCTCGACTGGTAAGGACGAGTTGGGCGAGGACAAGAGCGTCCGCCTGGTTGATTTTGTACGGCTGAAGCGATCGGAATTCGTCAACCGTCGGGAGATCAAACCCGAAAAACCACCTGCACCGGAAGCGCCACCGGACACGCCACCGACACCAAAACTCGATGACGTGAACGCGTCGGCGGACAAGATCGCGATTTCAGCGGTTCCAGTCGAAACCTCGATCGAACTTACCGGTGCTGGTTTCAGTTTGGGTGTCGGCGAGGGTGATTATCTGCCAATCGTTAAGGTCTCCCCGATATATCCGGATAGGGCATTGTCGCGGGGAATTGAGGGTTTTTGCATCGTGCAATACACAGTGACCAAGGAAGGCAGGACGCGTGATCCCTTTGTTGTGGAGGATCAATGTACCAGTTCGCTATTTCATCGTGCGTCACTTAATGCGTCGATGAAGTTTAAATACAAGCCACGCGTAGTCGATGGCGAGCCTATCGAAGTACCTGGAGTACAGAACAAATTCACTTACCAAATAGAAAATTGAGTTGACGATGATGCGTAAACTATTTCCGGTTTTGGTTGTAACATTCTTATGTCTGGCTGACGTGGCATCGGCGCAGAGGTCGAACCCCAGGGCCGAAGATAATCGTGAGACAAAGCAAACCGTGGCAATGAGTCAGGCGGTTTACGAGGAGCTGCAGGAAGCACAGGAATGGGCCGAGGAAAAGCGCTACGCAGACGTGCACCAGAAGTTACGTCGGCTGCGCGAAAAGCGTGGCATGTCCAGCTACGAGATAGCCCAGATTTGGAACCTCGATGCGTACTCCTTTTATCAGGAAGAGCGATATCGCGATGCGATTAATGCCTACGAAAACGTATTGTCACAGGGCGAATTGCCGGAGGCCTTGATTCAAAGCACGCTGAAGACAATGGCGCAGCTGTACTTCCAGGAAGAGAATTACGACCAGGCGCTGAGTACCGTACAACGGTTGATGAACACGCTCGCCGAACCCAGTGCAGATGTTTATATGTTGTTGGGTCAGGCCTATTTTCAAAAAGGCGATTACAACCGAGCGCTGCAGCCAATTCAAACAGCAATTAACAAATACCGTGAACAGGGACGTAAACCGAAGGAGAACTGGCTATTGCTGTTGCGCGTAATTCACTTTGAACAAAAGAATTACCCGCAAATGGTGACGGTCCTTAAGGAGTTGATCCGCTATTACCCGAAAGATCGTTATCTTTTGACCCTGGCGGCGGCCTACAGTGAACTGGGCGACACCAAGAAACAGCTGGTGTTGACCGAGGCCTTATACGAAGCCGGGAAACTCAACACTTCGAATCATTTGGTCAACATGGCCAATCTCTATTTGATGCACGAAGTGCCCTTCAAGGCTGCACAAGTGCTCGAGAAAGAAATAGGCAACGGTCGCATTGAAACGAATGGACGTAACTTGCGTTTGTTGTCACAGGCCTGGTATCAGGCGCGAGAAGACCAAAAGGCGATTCCTCCGCTGGCACGTGCCGCGCAAATGTCTGGCGATGGGGAACTCTTTGTGCGTTTGGCACAATCTCACATCAATCTTGAGCAATGGCCTGAGGCTGTCGAAGCCGTGGAAGAGGGACTGCGCCGCGGTGGGGTCAAGCGCCCGGACACGGCCAATGTGATGCTTGGCATGGCGCTGTTCAACCAAAAGAAATTACGCGGTGCACGCAACGCTTTCAGTGCTGCGTTATCCGACAATCGTAGTGCTCGGGTGGCCCGGCAATGGATAGCCCATGTGGATACCGAGATCGAGCGGGCTGCGACATTGGATCAGGATGTGCCCACACAGGCACCGAGGGAAGTCGACGAAATGTTGCGAGATCAGGCCGGCGGCGAGTAGTAGGTGCGCCCCGCCTGAAAAAAATGCCTGAGGATTCTTCCCGACGTCAGTTTCTGCAGCTGACCGGGTCCGCTTTTAGCGGTACATGGCTTGCCTCGCATTGGCCGGCATTGCTGGCAGTCGCGCAGAGCGCCTGTGTAGCCCGTGACAAGGGCTTGGGATTTTCCCACCTTGCCCCCGAGTTGGCTGCCGATATTGCGGCTATCGCCGCGCAAATCATTCCTACCGATGATACGCCGGGCGCCACCGAAGCCGGTGTAATCTATTTCATCGACGGCGCGCTGGATACGATCATGAAAGGTGCCGGCGGCATGCTTGCCAAGGGTGTGAATGAGCTCAATGCCCGATTAACACAGCACTATGGCAGCAAGCGTTTTTCGCAGCTCGATACGGAGGCGCAACTCGCTGTGCTTCGGGACGAAGAGCAAAGTGCGTTGTTTGGAACCGTGAGATTCTTGACTGTAGCCGGAATGTTCGCCATGCCCCAACATGGTGCAAACAAAGATCGGGTGGGTTGGGATTTGCTGGGTTTTGACAGTCGTCACGGGTGGCAGCCCCCCTTCGGTCATTACGACGCCGAGGAGACATCGGGTGACTAGCCAGGCGACGACGTTTCCTACCAAGCAAGAAGTCGACTTTGTCGTCGTCGGGTCCGGCGCAGCCGGCGGTGTGCTTGCCAGAGAACTGTCACGGGCCGGATTTGACGTCGTGGTTCTGGAACAGGGTCAGTATCGTAAAGCGGCCGACTTCACTCATGACGAATTCAGTGTCCTGTTCATGAACGAAATGCTCGGCGGTATTGACGGTGACCATCCGCAGTCGTTCCGCGCCAGCCAGGGGGACAAAGCTGAAATATTACCCGGTTTACCGCCAGCGCTGTACGCACGCACAGTCGGTGGCTCCAGCGTGCATTATTCCGGTAATTTCTGGCGCTTTCATCCGATCGACTTTAATGAGCATTCCGTGTTGGGTGACATCGAGAGTCTTGCTGACTGGCCGATCGATTACGATGAGCTTGAACCTTATTACACGAAGGTAGACTGGGAGATAGGCGTTTCCGGTGCACCGGGTCACTTTGATCCCTATCGTTCCCGGCCCTATCCGGTACCGCCGCTGCCGGTGAAGTCATCCGGTGTGTTGTTTGAACGTGGCGCAAAGGCCTTGGGACTGCACCCACAGTCGGCTCCCATGGCAATTCTGTCGAAAGCGCACAATGGCCGGCCGGCCTGTATGCATTGTGGCTTTTGTCTGGCATTCGGCTGCGAGATGAACGCAAAGTCGTCGACACTGGCGACAATGATTCCCGAAGCTGAGGCAACTGGCAGATGTGAAATACGCAGCGAATCGACCGTTTTCAATCTACCCACTGATAATAAAGGACGAATCCGGGAAGTCCTCTATTACGATAAGAATGGCAACGAGCAGGCACAGCGATGCAAAGCCACGATCCTTGCTGCCAACGGTGCCGAAACACCGCGTTTGTTGTTTCTTTCAGCCTCGTCGCGATTTCCACAGGGCCTGGCCAACTCCAGCGGGCTGGTCGGTAAATACCTGATGTTCAATTGCCACTCCGTCACCCACGCCGTGTTTGAGCATCAGCTAAACGAATACAAGAGCGTGCAGTGCACGCGTATTTCTCTCGATTTTTACAACAGCGATGCAAAACGCGGTTTTTATGGCGGGGGCGGTCTCGATGCACGGCCATTCCTGAATTCGTTCCCTATCCTGTTTGGTATGTCAGGTCTGCCACCTGATGCGCCTACCTGGGGATCGGACTACAAACAACTGCTGTCTGAGTACTTCACTCGCAACATGGCAGTGCTCGGCAGTACGACTTCATTACCTGTTGCTTCAAACAACATCAGTCTGGATCCGACGCTGAACGATCGATTCGGATTGCCGGCCTTGCGTGTCACTTATACCGATCACGAAGATGATCTCGCGATGGCTGGCTTTCTGCAGGAACGGGCGGTAGAGATACTCGAAGCGGCCGGTGCAAAGAAGATTTGGCGTGACCCAGTAGAGCCACAGCGTATGGGTGCGCACTTGTTGGGCACCTGTCGCATGGGTGACGATCCGGAACACTCGGTGGTGGATCGTTATCACCGCAGTCATGACATAGATAATTTGTTTATATGCGATGGCAGCAGCTTTGTGACGTCGGGGCGCGGACAGCCAACGATGACGATACAGGCTCTGGCATTTCGTGCCGCGGAGCACATCGCAAGATTCGCGAAAAGCAACGAGATCTAAGGGAGTTAACGATGCGCAAGTATTTGCTGATTGTTCTGTGCCTGGTTGTCGGTTGTACAACGACGAACGCACCAGGTCCTCGGACTGAATTTCTGAGTACACCGGAAATGAAGGCCGCGAATTTGCCGTTCTCGGATGCCGTGCGAGCCGGCAAGCTGCTGTTTTTGTCAGGCAAGATCGGCAACGTGCCCGGCACGATGGCTCTGGCGCCAGGTGGGATTCAGGGCGAGACGAGACAAACTATGGAAAATATTCGGGCCGCGTTACAACGCTACGATGCCAGTTTGGATCAAGTGGTCAAGTGCACTGTATTTCTTGCTGATATGGCTGAATGGGGCAAAATGAACGCGGTATACACAGAGTTTTTTCCGACCAACAAACCAGCGCGTAGTGCTCTGGGTGCTAGTGGTCTGGCGCTCAACGCGCGCGTTGAGATTGAGTGTATCGCCGCGCTTCACTAGTTTAAGCTCTGACCAGCACTTCCGTCAGAAACGATGCATGCACCCAGCCCCTGCGTGGTAAAACGCCATCGTTGTGGTAGCGCCAATAAAGTATATAGGCCCAGTCGCCCGACTCTTGCAGCACCCGTACGACGCGGCCACGACGAATCTTGTCCGTTACCGAACCGGACTCGCTGGAGTCGTCTCGGACATTGAGGGAGTTGGCCGTTACATAGCGTTTCAGATAGAGATTATCGCGGTCGGATGCAGTCGGCTCGGCAGTTATAGGATTCGACCGGGGCGTCGAAGACCGTGTCTCTGCCAATCGTACTGCTGCGGGTTTCTGCCTGTATGTTGGCATCGGCTCCGATTCGATGACTTGCTTCAGTGGCGCGCTCACTGCCGTGACCGGTGTGGGGGCGGGCGAGAGAACACGGGTCAGCCGTGGATTTATGCTTTGTGCCAGCGTGCGATTCTTGTCTAAGTTACGGTGTGCCATTTCGTAGTATGTCGGCGACAATTCTATGGCCGCCCGGAAGAAACGCTCGGCAGCGTTATGCTGTCCATCCAGCATGCAAAGATAGCCGAGATCATTGTTTGCCACTGCTTCACTCGTGACTTGTGCGAGCAGGTGTAATGCTTTCTCGTGCTGTCCACGCCGCACTTGAAGCAGTGCCAAGTTATGCGTTGCCAGTTCATGTTTCGGGTCGAGTCTCAGGGCTTGAGCAAATTTTTCTTCTGCTTCGTCCCAGTTTCCACTCAGATACAGGGAATACCCGAGATTGTTCACGATGTGGATTGCATTGGGTTGAAGTTCCAGCGCCCGACGAAAACGGTCTGCTGCAAGCTTGTGGTGGCCATTGAGATCAGAAATTACGCCGAGTCCGTTGTGTGCCCGCGCGCGGTCCGAATCAACGGCCAGCACTCGGTCGAAGTAGCGGCTGGCCGAATCCAACTCGTGTTCCTTCAGGCTTATCAGACCCAGTTCCTCAAGCGCTCCGACGTGACGGTCATCCCGCTCAAGTACATGACCAAATGCGCGTAACGCCAGTTGCAGGTTCCCACGTTGACGGTGAACGAGACCGATACGATAAAAGCCAACAGCTTTGGAGTCATCGAGTTTGATGGACTGAAGGTAGTGAAAAAGTGCCTGGTCCAGTTTGCCGCTGCGATAGGCCTGGTCGCCCAGGGTGATTGCCGCAGATGCTGAATCAGCCGGCAGCTTTGTCGCGAATACCACCGGAGACCGGCCGGCGTACAAATCGGAATAATCGCTGTCCGTTGCATGCTGCGCCGTCGTCGCACAACCGGCAATGGCGACTGAAAAAATCAATACCAATAAACGCATCAAATCCGTCCTACTGCGGCCAGCACTTTGAGAATTGCGGGGCCTATGGTGACCACAAAAAACGCGGGGAAAAGACAGGTAACCAATGGAAAAATAAGTTTTGTCCCAAGCTTCGCTGCCTGTTCTTCGGCAGCTTGCATGCGTTTGTCGCGGAATTCCTCGGAATAGACTCTGAGCGTATCGGCGATACTCGTGCCAAAACGCATGCTTTGAGCGAGCAAAGTTACGAGGCCGCGTATGTCATTGAGTCCGGTGCGTGCCGCCAGGTTCTTCAGCGCAGTGACGCTGTCAATACCGGCGCGTATCTCTGTCGTTACCAGCAGCATGTCGTCTGCCAGTTCGGGGTGGCTCACACAGACTTCTTCGGCTACCCGTTGTATCGCGGTACTCAGTCCCAGCCCGGCTTCGACACACACGACGAGCAAATCCAATGCATCGGGAAAGCCATGCCGCAAGGCGCGCTGCCGTTTGTTGACCTTGTGCCGAAGAAACATATTTGGGCCCATGACACCGATAGCACTTGCAGCCATCATCGCAAAAATAACGGCGCTGGTTTCCATAGTCGGGAACAGCGGCGCGAACATGAGTACGATGAAGGGCAGACTCAGCGCAAAGAGTAATTTGGTCGCGTAGTACACTGTCATTGCATTCTGGGCACGATAACCGGCATGCACGAGTTGCTCCCTTGCGTGGGAGCGTTCTTTTTCCTTGCTTGGAAGAATGTAATGTGAGACTGGCGCGACTGACTTTGCCAGCCGGCTTGCTGCGACCCCTTGTTTGGGCTTGCGACCCTCTGCAATATGAAGTCGGCGGCGTATGGGACTCGATGCGCTGGCGGCCAGCAAGCTCAACGCCAGGCCACAGCCAACAAAGGCCATGGTGATCAGGCCAACGAATACCATGCGGACCTGGGACTGGTCTTCTATGAACTTCTCAATGATTGCGAGTAAATAGTCCATTTAGGCCTCGATACGAATAACTTTGCGAATCCACATTGTCCCGATCAGCATTAGAACCGCAGCACCCATTACCAGTTTCCGACCCAGGGGTTCTTCCAGCAGTGTTGGCAGATAGCTCGGTGTGGTGATCCAAACCACGGCAAACAACACCAGAGGAATCATGCCGAGTATCCAGGCCGACAGCCGACCTTCGGCGGAAAGCGTTCTGACCTTTCGGTAAAAACGGAATCGCGCCCGAATCAGGCGACTGAGTTGATCCAGTATCTCGGCCAAATTACCACCGGTCTCTTTTTGGATGAGGACCGCCGTGACCATGGCGGTAACCGTCATGCTGGGTACACGCTCGATCAGCCCCAACAGGGCATTACGCTGGTCGTTGCCGTAGTTTATGTCGGCAAATGTAAGCGCAAACTCGCGACCGACGGGTCCTTCCATCTCCTGTCCCACCATGTTGACCGCATCGCTGAACGGATGTCCTGCGCGCAACGCACGTTTCATGATGTCGACAGCGTCGGGCAGCTGCTCTTCAATCGATGCAATCCGATTTGCACGGTCACGTTTGATCTTGAGAAACGGCGCATAGAAACCCATTAAGGCAAATGCCACCGCCACGGCCGGTTCCCGGGTCAGCCACCACGACACACTGGCCAACAACAAACTCAGGGCGAAACCCAGTAATACAATCTTGTAGGCGAGCGTCTGGTGTCCTGCCTGTTCGATTCGGTGTGCCAGCGATTCCATGCCCGGCAGCGATTCAAGAAATCTTTCCGTTGTCGAGAGACGCCGCAGGTATTTGTCGCGTAGCAATGAACGCAATTGCCCCCGATGAGACGACGAGGCGACCTGCGCCAGCCGTTTGCGGATTTGTCTCTCTGTCTTGCGGGCATCGCCAAATGCCGGGACGATGAGCCCCTGCGACAGCATGAAAACCGCCGCAAAAACCATCACCAGATATAGACCCAGACCTGGACTTAGCAGCTGATCTAACATTCTTCTGTCCTTTGCGGATCAAAAAGTGTGAGTGGGCAATCGATGCCGCGTCGTTCGAGATGCTCGCGGAAACTCGGCACCACGCCGGTTGCGCGGTATACGCCGTGTACATTTCCTTCGTCATCAACGCTAGTCCTCTCGAACCTGAACAACTCCGACATCGTGATCACATCGCCTTCCATGCCAACAATCTCCTGCACGCTCACTAATCGACGTTTACCGTCCTCCTGCCGTTCGATCTGAAGTACGACATCAATGGCCGACGCAATCTGTGTGCGCAGGGCCTTCGGCGGAAAGTTGATGCCAGTCATCGAGACCATATTCTCGATGCGAGAGAGGGCATCGCGCGGTGTGTTGGCGTGGATAGTGGTCAGCGAGCCATCGTGCCCCGTATTCATGGCCTGTAGCATGTCCAGCGCTTCTCCGCCGCGTACCTCGCCGATCACGATTCGGTCGGGGCGCATGCGCAGACTGTTACGGACCAGATCGCGCTGGGTTATTTCGCCTTTACCCTCGATATTGGATGGGCGGGTTTCCAGACGGACGACATGTGGCTGTTGTAATTGCAGCTCGGCTGAATCTTCGATGGTCACAATGCGTTCATCTGCTGGTATGCAGCCTGAGAGTATGTTCAGCATTGTGGTCTTACCGGTGCCGGTTCCCCCGGAAACCAGAACATTGAGACGGGCCTTGACAATCCCCTTGAGCAGTTCTGCAGTGCTTTCCGTCATCGATTTCAACGCGATCAGGTTTTCCATGCCGAGAATCTGGACTGCAAAACGACGAATTGACATCGATGGGCCATCTATTGCGAGAGGCGAAATTATCGCATTGACGCGAGACCCGTCTTTCAGACGGGCGTCCACCATTGGCGAGAGCTCATCGATTCGCCGGCCTACTGCCGATACGATGCGGTCGATGATGTTCAGCAGATGTTGGTCGTTATTAAACTTGATATCGGTTTTTTCCAGCTTGCCGGCGCGCTCAATGTAAACGCTGTCGTAACGGTTTACGAGAATGTCGGAGATCGTCGAATCCGCCAGCAACGGCTCCAGCGGCCCGAGCCCAAGCACCTCGTCTTCGATTTGTTTGATGACACGTTGGCGTGCCCCGCGACTGAGGGGCACTGATTCCTCAACCATGATTTGATCGCAAATCTGGCGGATCTGTGTGCGTGCATCGTCTTCGTCCAGCGTGCCGATCAGTGACAGGTCCATTACTTTCAACAGACGCTGATAAACGGTCATCTTCCAGTTGGCTTCCTGACCGCTGCCATTGCGGTCGCGTGCGCTCAATCGGGGACTCTTGGTTGTCAATTCCGCGGCTGGCTCAGCTGATTGTTTGGTTGGCTTTCGGTCCCACACGGTTTTAGCTCCTTAATATACTGGTCAGGGAGCTGACCAGTGATCCACGCCCGGATTTTTGCCCGGTGAGTTCTTGACTGAGTTTTGTAAGAGCTTTGGCAGAGGCCGAGCCGCGCGCATGACGCACGACGGGAATGCCTATATCCAGACTCTCTCTGACGATCCGAAAGTCATTCGGGATAGTATGAATGTCGAGATCGCCGATATTCTTTCGTATTTGTCCCTCGGTGACATCGGCGCTCTTCGAGTATCGATTGATGATGATCCGAATCTGTGACTCGCTAAGACCGAACTCACGGCACAACACGTCCAGGATGCGCAGCGTCTCACGCATCGCGACAACGGATTGTTCCATTACCAAAAAAACATGGTCGCTTTGTTCCACCGCAGCAGCGACCACGTGGTCGAGATTACGCGGGAGGTCGACTATTACGTGCTCGTAGTTCGTCGCGATCAGATCAAAAAGTGTTGTCAGATTGTCTGACGGAATCTGATCGGGCAGGATTATCTGACTCGTGGGCGCCGCGAGCAGATGGAGACCGTCCGCTGTTTTGGTCATGAAACCCTCCAAAGCGACACTATCGAGATCCGGGGCCCCCTCAATAGCGTCCTGGAAATCGTTGCGTGGTTCCAGATCCAGATAACTGACCAGACTGCCCGCTTGTAAATTGATATCCAGCAGAGCTGTGTGCTTATTCGCCTGGCACACCAACTGCGCCAGGTTACATGCGATCATGCTTGCGCCGATGCCGCCTTTTGCGCCAATTATGGACGTCCACTGAGATGGGCCATGATCGTGCCGGCGTTCTTCCTGTTCGATTAGAGACAATGCCTGCAAAAACTCAGTGGTGTTGACCGGTGTGGACAGATAGTCGCGGGCACCGGCGCGCATCGCCAGACGCATCGCTTCGACCTCAGTCGCAGGGCCGACAACTAGCATCGGGGGCCGGGCGGCCGCGGGCCGGGCGCAGATCGAACCGAGCTGCTCGCGCCAGTCGGCGGCAAGATCGACAATCAGCAAATCAATGTCGTCCGTGTGACCATGCAAAGGATCCGCGTGGCCATTGGAAATGTGTTGCAGGACAGGGTCGCAACCAAAATATTCGCGCGTGATCGGCGCCAGGTGTTCGAGGAAGTCCTTATCGCGCCCGGCGATGACAACTTGTATTTTATTGCCCATCCTGTCATCTCTCCCTAGGTTTGACTGCCAAAACACACCGGAGTGGCGCTGTCCGCCGAGATGCCGAGGCTTTCCCGAGGCAGTGTGGCGTCAAATCCTGGTGTCGAAAAAATACGATGGGGCCCAACAAACGGTATGAGTGTGGTGTATTGGAAACCGTTGATGGAAACCCGGACAAACTTAATGTCAGAGTAGTTGCCGATCGGGTCGGCAATATTGTTGCTGTCCTCGTCTAAATACTGTGTCTGGATATGCTCGGGTAGCAGTCCGTGGACAAACGGGCTGCCACCGGTATCGCCCGGTGACGTGATCAAAGCGACACGCTCGATGGCCGAGTGGTACAGCGGGCACACCGCAGCAACCCGGGCACCGCGTCGAGCGACTTCGCTCAGCGTGTTCCAGGTGTACAAGGCGCGGCCAAATTCGAGCACACCCATCAACACCATAAAGAACAGGGAGCCGACGATGGCGAATTCAACGGTAGTCGTGCCTCTTTCCAGATAATGCCGCATTACAATGCTCGCATCGCCACACTGGCGCGTAGAGGGATTGCTATGTTGAAAGTTGGTCCGAGCCCGAACATCGGCATCGTGATGCCTCCCAACATGGGGACATAGTCATAGTCCACGTCGACCCGCACATGTTGGGTATCGACATGCGCTATCACGCTTACATCGGCCGTAGACAGGCCTGGCAGCACAGGGGTTGTTCCGGCCCCGGTACTGCCGTAGACGACCAGATTCTGAGTTTCTGCCTTCAGCGTTGGCTTTGCATCTATGTCGATAAGATCAAGACTTCCGTGGATAGCGTGATTGGCCAGGTAACGTGCCGCGTCCCGCGTGGATTTTGTAAGTTCGTTGTATTGCAGGATCGCCCGGCCCAGTTCACCGATGGCCAGCATCATGAGCAGAAGAAATGGCAGCACTATGGCCAATTCCACGGCCGCGGTGCCACCTTGCTTGTGTTTGTGGATGAACCGGTTCATGAATCGGTGCTGTCCGGGTCTTCATACAATTGGATGACAATGGGTCCGACACCGGTGGCGCCACCGCCACCACCCGGTTGTGGTCCCGGTGTGCCGTAGGCCCGGCAATTCTCGATAAACTGTCCGTAGATGTGCGCGTCGTTGCCCTGCTGAGAAACTTTTTGCAGCATGAAAAAACAGGCATAACCCAGCAGCGGCACGAATCCGTGACCGCTGGTCGTCTCAGTGCAGTCGCCGACTGGCACTGCCAGTACCCGTCTCTCAAAATGACCTAGTCCAGCGGGTGCCGGCGCATAGTCATAGGGTCCGCCTGCTGAGGCAGCGGTATACATTGTATGATTGAAATCGAGTTCACCCACCTGCGTTGTGACGTGACCTTCCGCATCGAATTGAATATCCACTGTGTTCTCGGTCGTGATCACATCCGGTGGATATAGCCCCTCGGGATCAGGCAAACTGTTCATCGCTCCCGAATACTGTCCAAAACGGGTGTTGAAACCCTGAGCGACAGGGCCGATCGTATTGCCAGGTTCGGTTTCGATGTCTTCCGATGCGGACAAACAACCGCCGTAGGTGCCGGCCATCGCGTCGCGTACATCGGCGCCACCCTGTCCGTCGTCGAGACGGATGAGTTGAAAATTGCCCGGGCCGACCTCGAAATTACCATGCGTAGAAGACGTCTTCAGGACCTGTACGTCGTGCAGCGCGTAGCCAAAATGTGTTCCCTCGGGAGAGGCTGGATCGCCACAGACCATCATTGGCGCCAGATTGCAGGCGTCACTCTCCGGTCCCAGTGGCGGGCTGGGGCCGGCGACTGCTGTCGCTGCGACGCTTTTCTCCGTAATACCTATGGCGCTGACGATCCAGGTGTCGAGCGGCATTGTAGCGACCCGCACGCGCACAAATTCCGGTGGCGTCGTGCCTGGAGCAAACGGATACAGTGTCGCGGAAAACTCGACGTCGACCGCCCCGCCACCGTTGTAGTATTCGAGCATGTCGTGATTGCCGCTTGCCTCAGCGTTGCGAAAGAACGTATTTCTCGCCGCAGCGGTTGCGAGGGTGATGTCCCCGGAGCTAACGATAATCTCTTTTGCTCCACTCAATGCTGCGGCATCGACTGAATTTTGCAGTCGGGTCTTGCTGAGGATTATATGGCCGACATCGAAGGCGAGGCCCGCGGCACCGAGCAGTGCAACAGCGCCGAGCGCGACGATAACGACGATGACGCCTTCCTGTCGTTTTGGCGGCGCCGTGAAACTGTATTTGCGTAGCCTATGCTTATCCATGCCCGTTTCTGACCCTATTTCCCGATATTCAACGTGATTTCGTTGTTGATGGTCGGCTCAGCTTTGGCGACGTTGTCCGTGTGTGTCTGCAAGACCCTCTCGCCTTTAGACCCGTCATAACCGAGCACCGCTTCGGGGTCCGGGTTGGCCGCGGTTTCAGGGTCAGCTATCTGGTTGTGAATCATGCTGCGAACCGACTCACCATAGGTGTCGTCGAGTCGCATGCTGGACGGTGCACAGCCGCCAAGAATCAGTGTCGCTGCGATAATCAAACTGGTTTTGTATTTCACGGTCGTTTGCCTCACTCAATCGAATGGCCGAAGCTGCCTTCGGCGCCTGTTTTTTCTTCGGTTTCAGCGATTTCGTCTACAATCGCGCCGGAATCCTTTTCTGGCTTCTGACGGCCTTCGAGACGGCCCATCAGGTAGAATTCAGCATCGCTGGGCTCCACAAAATTATCCGTCGGTAACTCAATCCGGCCCGGCGGAAGCGGTTTTGCCAGGTGTGGTGTCACAAGGATGACCAATTCAGTTTCGCCCTTGATAAATTCCTGGCTGCGGAAAATGTGCCCAATGATAGGAATATCACTCAGGCCGGGGATCTTGTTGATGACCTCCCGCAGATCCTCGTTGATCAGACCGGCAATACCGATCGTCTGACCATCAGACAGCTCTACTGTCGTGCTCGCGCTGCGTTTGCTCAATGCCGGGATAAAAAAGCCCTGGGATACGAGACTGGGCTGAAATGTCACGGCATCGGCGCTCACCAGATCGCTTACGCTAACGCTTAGCTGCAGGTTGATTCGGTTCTTATCCAAAACGACCGGCAGGAAGCGCAGCCCGACACCAAATTCCTTAAACGTGATGGTTATCGTGTCGAGACCCTGGGGAACCGGTATCGGGAACTCGCCACCGGACAGAAACTCGGCCTGTTTGCCCGATTGTGTTGTGAGCGTAGGTTCAGCCAGGATTTTTGCCAATCCTTTTTCCTTGGCGACATCCAGCACCATGTTTAGCAGGAAATTATCGGTGAGAAAGCTGGCGAAAAAGCCGGCATCGCCGATGGTGGCATCATTGGGTCGGAACTCGTCGATAACCGGGCCAATAATGGCCTGCTCACCAGAGCCGTCGCCAAATATCGGGATGCGCTGGTCACCCGGTTCGAACAGGGCATCCGGAAGGGTCGCGCCACCATTGACACCACCCAGTGTCCACCGCGAGCTGCCGACATCGGTTGCGTTGAAATTCATCTCGAAGCGCTTGAGTACCGTCCGCGCGATCTCTGCAACTTTAACTTCGAGCATCACCTGATGATTGCCGGATACAGTCATCATGTTGATGATCTCACCGGCGGCCTGATCCTTGCCGCCGCCCTCTGCGGTAGCAATCTGTTGCTGGAAACTGCCGGCGATATTCAACGCCGATTTCATTTTGTCCAGGCTGGAAACCGATCCGCTCAAAACCAGTGATCGCAGTGCGCTACGTACCTCAATGGCTTCATTTGGCAGCAGTTGATGCAGCAAAGCCTTCAGCCCATCAAGATCGTGCGTGACCTCCACATTGATGGCGCGTATCAGCTGATCGTTTCTGTCCCACAGCAGCACGTTTGTCGTGCCGATTTGTTTGCCAAGAACATATAACTGACTGGATCTAAGTATCAGTATGTCAGCAATGTCCGGGCTGCCGACGGACACACGTCGTGCCGGGCGATCGAGTTGCAATACACGTGATTTGAATACCGGCAGACGAATTAACTCGCCACTGCCGTTTTGCAAGTCGTAGTGTTCATCCGCAATCGCCAGCTGACTCATCAGTCCCGAGAGCAGGGAGATCACCAGATATCGACAAAGTTTGTTCATCGTCCTGTTCCTATCGTTTTGTGTTGTTCTTATTTCGCTCATGATGTTGCTCTACTTCGTTTGTTTGACGGTCGAGACAGTGGTGCCACGAATAACGGTCACTTTATGGACCGTACGGGCCGGTCTCCTGACGGCGGCTACCTTGACTTCTTTCTTCACCGGTGGGGGCGGCTCTACCACCTCGACGTGGCTGCTGTCATCGAGTGGATTGCGCAGCGTCAACTGGATCTTGCCTTCTTGTCTGGCTTTGATCAGCTCCACCGATTGTTCGGGGGTCATCTCCAAAGTCACCGCGCGGACGATTATCGGTTCGTTCTTATCCGTCGACGTGGTTTGATCTACGGCGAGGACCTTCAGGTCACTCAGAATGATATCCGCGACAGCCCGCCGCTTGATCTTGCGGCTTGCCAGAACATCGACCCGGTTACCCGGTAGCAGGAATCCGGCGACACCGACCACATCGTCGACACGGACGGTCACGGCACGCATTGTCGGGCTTACTATCGCCGAAAGTGTGCTGCCACTGAGATGTTCGGCAAAGCGGTTTACTAGCAGGATTTCTCCCGGGAGAATAGTTTGCGTGGCAACCCGGCCTTCGAATTCGGCGTGATCCCCGCGGGCACCCTCAGGTGCGGTGCCGTTTGGCATCGAGATGACCTGCAGATGCCTGCTATCAACCTTGGTGCCATAAGGGATTTCCAGCCCCGCAACGACAACCTGATCGGTTTTAACACCTGCCTCGGCTTGCGGTAGGAGACGCAGTGTTACCCAGTTATTGGCGACCCAGGCAGCACCGACGCCCATCACCAATGAAAAGATTAAAAGGATAATTCCTCTACGCGTGGCGATCATACTTACCTCTCTGCGCGATTGCGCAATGACTGCCCGTCACCGTCAGTGTCCAGGCTTACAAAATAGTTGTCCCACGCCCACTGCATGCGTTCCGTGGTGATATTGCCGTCATCTCCGAAATACGCGGCATGGTCCATGGCCATATGGAGCAGATCGCGGGGATGACAGGGGAGCAGTGGGATGTTGCGGGTTCGATGCAGTTCGTTGATAGTGAACTGCACAATATGCGGATCGTAGGGGATCCCGAATTCCTCACAGTTCTGACGCCAGATCAATGTGTAATCTTCCGGTGTCAGGTGATCGAAGCGTATCTTATAACCGATGCGGCGCAGGAAAGCCTCATCGGCCAGTTCCAGTGGGTTCAGATTTGTGGAAAAAATAAGAATTACATCGAACGGTACAGCGAAGTGCATGCCGGTGCCCAGGTGGAGAAAGTCCCTGGCTTCTTCCAATGGCACGATCCAGCGATTGAGCAGATCGGCAGGCGCGACCCGTTGGCGACCCATGTCATCGATGATCAACAGACCATTGTTGGCACGCAGTTGCAACGGGGCGCGATAGGTTTTGCGGGCGGGATCGTAAAGGATCTCGAGCATGTCCAGGGTCAATTCACCGCCGGCAATCGCGACAGGCCTTTGACACGAGACAAAGCGCTCATCGTGACCGGTGTCCAACGCCAATCTGTGTTTTTCGCTGTTGTTATCCGGGACGATCTGCTTGTGCAGTACCGGATCGTAGAGTTCGACGACGATTTCGCCGATTGAAATAGCGTAGGGGATCAGGATCGTATCGCCTAACAGTCGCGCCAGGCGCTGAGTGATATAGGTTTTGCCTGTTCCTGCCGGTCCGTAAATGAAGATGGCACGACCGGAATTCATGGCGGATCCAAGCTGATCAAGCAAGGATTGATTCAGTACGATTTCATCAAAAGCGGCGATCATGCCGTCGCGATCTGTGACATCGGTATGAACGGTCTGTGCTTTCGCTATACGCGTATACATATCGAGCGGGACCGGGGCAGGGCCAACGTAGCCACTGCGCATGAGTGCATCGAGTGCCATGACCCGCCCCTTGTCGGTCAGCGCAAATCGCTGGCCTGCCTGGGTGCCTGAGCGGATTTCCACACGCGCTTCACGCCGCAAAAATGTCACTTGTTCCGTGACTATGTTGCCTGGCAATTTTATGCGGCCAGCAAGATCCGGCATCGACAGCACACCGCCCTCGTACAGGTGCTTGACAATCAGCTCGGCAATGAACGCATCAGTCAGGCCGGTCTCTTCGATTGAGGTTGGGCGCGGGGCCAGCTGCTCGTGGACCGAAGTAGGCCGTCGGTTTGTAGCCACAAGTTTTGAAGCTGCCGTGGACATCGGTCAGCCTCCAATGAACTGTGATGTCCCCAGGGCTGGCCACCAATGGGCAACCATCGCGCCGACGGCGATGGCCGCGGCGTAGGGGAAGTATGCGGGACGATCGCCCGGATAAGACGGCCGCAGACGCGGTGGCAGATGGTTGCGCAGCGTCGTGAGCATTTCGAGACCAATACTCGACTTCATGACAAGCCATACACCCAGTATCGACAGCGCGAGCACGAGACCAGCTGCAAGGGTTACTGCAACCGCCAACAACGTCGCGGCCGGTCCCAGAAAGGCGCCGGCCATGGCCATCAGCTTGACATCGCCGGCACCCATGCCCCCCATCAGATAAAAGGGCAACAGCAGCACGCCGCCAAGTATCAGACCGCCCATAGCGGAAAGAAAACCGGCGTGACTGCCGGTGAGTCCACCGATGCCCAACGCCAGGACGATGCCCCATACCACTACAACATTCGGAATCCGATGCTCAATGAAGTCATCGAAGGTCGCGATGGTCAACAACACCAGAAGCAGTGGTGTCGTAAACAGATATGCGTTGCCTAACTCGGTCACTGTCTACCCCGGGGTGATTGAAAAACTCGTTGTTCCAGGGAAAACCGCCGGGATACGCGATGTATCCCGGCGTTGTCCCTTTCTGGCGTTGGACCTAGGGTCCTGCTGGGGCGCCCGTGTCGATTGCAATGCCCGAAAGCGCTGTGAACATCGCAGTGATCACGCGTGCAACCTCTCTACCGAGTTCGCTAAACGCGAAGATCGCGCCTGCACCCACCAAACCACCGGCGATTGCATATTCGACAGTTGTTAGGCCTTTTTCGTCGCGCAAAAACGCGAGAAGTTTTTTATTGAATTTAGCCATTTTAGCCTCCAAAAGTGCGCGCGTTTGACCGCGCTGTATTACGTTAAACGGCCCATGGCATCCAAACGATGGTGGGGCCACACATCCTTGTGCCGCGAACGAACGTTCGTACACGACTCCTGATGGCCAAGTTTAAGAACGACCGGATGGCAGCGTTAGAACGATCATGTTTCTTTCTTGGATTATTTTGTTCTCAACCCGATTTCGGAATTCTCTTGCACCAAAACTATGATTATTTTGTCGTGTTATGCCAAGTAGCTGAAATCATTACCGAACATTATGAAAAATAATTGTCACAAAAAGTTGCGATGTAATGTCAACTAGGCTATTTTTAAGGTGAGAGAGTGCTGGGTAGCACGGTCAAAGAATGAGCGTTTGACCCAGACAAATAATAAACAATAAATAAATAAGGATCCGGAGGCTATGACCGAACGGACGCTACTTTGGATAGATCTCACGTTGCAGGAATCGCGAACTCCAGCGACGCGTTACTTTGATGAATTTTTCACTATCCGTAAAAATTCGCATGGCTCCCTGACTGACACGGAAGCAGATCGACCCGATGCCTTATGCATTGACTACGATTTTCCGGATAGGCCAGGCCTTGAATTTCTCGAGGAGACCAAGCGCCGGCATCCTTCCATTCCCATCCTGATGCTGACTCTACAACACTCGGAAGAGTTGGCTGTCTGGGCGTTCAGGGCGCGGGTCTGGGATTATTTTGCTAAACCGATCGAGCGACGTGATGTCGAACGCTGTTACGAGGCGCTGTGCAAAATCGATCTTATGCGTTCTGGCAGACGATCAGTTCGCACCAACCCGCCGGTCCCAGCGCAAAACAGGCTGCGTCGGCACGATTCCGGCGATCAGCGAGCATTGGCGCCTGCTATCGCTTATGTCCAGTCGCATTATTCCGAGAAGATTGCCCAGACCGAGGTTGCCAAACTGTGTGGCATGAGCACGTTCCGATTCAGCCGGGTTTTCCACGCAGCGTTCGGCCAGACCTTCCAGGACTATCTTTTGAGACTTCGCGTCGAGCAAGCCGTGGAGCTACTGCGGAATCCTACGGTGGGTGTCAGCGATGTGGCCTACGCGGTCGGTTTTCGCGATGCGTCATATTTTGGCCGAGTATTCCGCAAGGCGCACAACATGAGCCCCACGCAATGGCGTCAGCACCAGCTGGACGAGGCTCGCCCGCAGCTACAGTTGAGCGCCCCGCCGCCGCGGTCTTGATCCAGCTCGACGATGCCTCCCTTGCGTATTGCTACGGCGTAGTCCGCTGTTAACCAACGGGCATCTCCTTGATATAGACATCCTGTTTGGCGTAAGGAATCTCAATACCAGCATTGTTGAGCGCCCTGTAAACGGCCATATACAGTTCATGCCGCGTGCGACCGCGGTCCTCCGGCCTGTTGATCCAGCACAGTAGTTCAAAATCGAGACTTGAAGGGCCAAAGGCGCGCATACGCACGCGCGCTCGTGGATCGCGACACACCTCGCTATGACCGTCGGCCACGGACATGAGTACCTTGCAGACGTCATCGACGTCGGAACCGTATGCCACACCGACGGCAATTCGCACACGCAGTTTTTCCCATGGCCCACCGCTCTCATTGATGATTTTCGCGTTGCCGATAACCGCGTTGGGGACGGTGATTTCGATATCGTCCCGCGTGAGCAAGCGCGTGCTGCGCATACCGAGGTGAGTTACCTTGCCGCGCTCACCGGTGTCCAGGTTGATGTAGTCGCCGATCTGGTAGGGAGCATCAGCGAGAATGAAAAAACCGGAAAACAGGTTGGCCAGTGTATCCTTGGCAGCAAAACCCACGGCGATACCGACGATACCTGCAGACGCTAGCCAGCCCGCAGGATTGATACCCCAGATCATCAACAACGCATAACTGCCTATCAAAATTGCAGCAAGTTTTGTGATGAGATCGAACAGCGGGATGGTTCGCTCCTCGACGATGCGAAAGCGGTCGCTCACGCCGGCCAGTGCCCGGAACAGGATTCCGGCAAGCCTGAAGGCCGCCATCATCCAGATCACGACGATTATCGACAATAACAGGTTTATGGTGATTCCAGTGATGGATTCGGGTAATTGCGCCGCACGTGTTGCAAGTGTCAGCCCGAATATGGCCACAGTGTTAAAAATGGGCCGGCTCAATAGTTGGACTATCGCGTCATCCAGAGTGCTGGATGTGTGCTTTGTTAGTCGCAGGACGCTGCGCAATACGATCGCACGAACCACGTAAGCAATGGCAAAAAAGATCAGCGCGATGATTAGGGCGCCGACGATTGGGTATTGCGCGACGATTCCCCAATAGGGTTGCAGTGCATCCGGCAGGTAATCGACAAAATCGGGTAGTTGCTCGGCGATTGCAGGTCCCTCGTTGAGTACGACTTGAGTATTTTCGCTGGTGTTTGTGTCCTGAGCCATCGTCTAGTCCTCAGGCCTTCGCGCGGCCACGTTGTAAGCTGCTTTCTACCATCAGTTTCTTTCGATAACGTGATTGCACGACGTCACTTAGAGCCATTACGACAATTACAAAGTAGAAAGTGGTTTTTGTCATCGGCACAATCGCGTTGCCAAACAGTTTGAGATGTGCCAGATGACCGCCTTCGGTGATCAGCATGATGCCGACGACCAGCAGGATGAACAGGCCCAGCACCTCGTACATACGATTTTTCTCGAGAAATGTTGCAACATGATCGGACAGCCAAATCATCAGTATGCCGCCGATGATAATAGCGATCGCCATCACCATGAATACGTCAGTGAGGGCAATGGCGCTGAGAATGCTGTCGAAGGAAAACACCAGGTTCATCGCCACGATTAATGCGATTATTTTTACAACCGAGCTGGGGTTTCTTTCTTCATGCCCCAGATCGTCAATGCTCATCATGTGCCAGATTTCTTTGGTTGCGGTGTAGATAATGAAGATTCCACCCAGCAGCACGATAACGGCGTGAAAATTGAAAGTGCCTTCAACGACGTTTTTCCAATTCATGCTAAACATCGGGTTCTGGAAAAGCTGGATTACCTGCATGATCAGGAACAGCAAAACGATACGTAGTGCGACTGCCAGGCCGATGCCCAGTCGTCGTACCTTCACCTGGTGTTCAGGCGGTGCGCGCTTCGATTCCAGCGAGATATAGAGCAGGTTGTCGAAACCCAGCACGGCCTGCAGCAGAGTGAGCATCCCCAGGGTAATCAGATTCTCAACGGTGAAAATCTCCATAACGTCTCCGCGTATAGTGATCGGCAAGCGCCGTATTCTACCTGTCTGTGGAAGCGGCTTCAGCTGCGATTCTGTGGGAGTGGCTTTACCCGCGATTATTTATTCCCAACCCCCCTCCGGGGGGAGGGTTAGGGTGGGGGGCAAATCACCCGTAATCCCAAAGGGGCGAGCCTAGAAGCCCACATTTGCTTGCGGCTCCAGAAAAAAGTCGCCGCAAACAAACGATCGTCTTCTCTCTCGCCGCATTCGAGGCCATCCTTCTGCTCAGGGGATAGGTAAATCACTCCTTGTGGGCGCGGCTTTGGCCGCGATTTCTTCGCCACCAGATACGAAATCCCAGAAGAATCGCCAGAATGATCGCGTAGACGAGCGGTTCGCGGATGTCTTCTTTTACCTGCCACCAGAAGTGCCAGACGCCCAGTAGCGCGGCCGGGTAGATCAGTCGGTGTAATGGCTGCCAGCGGCGCCCAAGACGCCTCATCATGGCATTGGTCGAGGTCAGCGCCAGTGGAATCAGCATGATTAGCGCCGTGATACCCAGCGTGATGTATGGCCGTTCGATGATGTCCTCGACGATCGCGCCCATTTCGAGCCGTTGATCAAGCAAGGCGTAGATCAGGAAATGCGTGCTAACGTAAAAAAACGCGAACAGTCCCAGCATGCGGCGGAAACGGATGAGCCAGTTCAGCCCGGTCACCCGCCGCAAGGGCGTAATGGCCAGCGTGAGCAGTAGAAAACGCAGTCCCCATTTACCGGCGTTGTGCAAGAGTTCTTCGATCGGGTTGGCGCCCAAAGAAAAACCGGCGACGCCAAATGTCGCCAAAATCAGTGCCGATGCCGGGAGCAGCGCGATCAGGAACAGAAGCGCCTTCAGCAATCGCAGCGTGCCGGGAGAGGGTGTGGATCGCACGGACTAGAAGTTTTTGGCCAGATCGAGACCGTCGTAAAGGTGTGCAACGTGCTCCGCGTATCCGTTAAACATTAGTGTGGGTATTTTTTCGGCGAATAAACCCGTACCAATACGGCGTTCACGTGCCTGACTCCAGCGCGGATGGTCGACCTCAGGGTTTACGTTGGCGTAAAAGCCGTATTCGTGTGGCGCTGATATTTGCCAGGTGTTCAGCGGTTGTTTTTCCGTGAACTCGATACGAACGATAGACTTGATGCTCTTGAAGCCATACTTCCAGGGAACCATCAGCCGCATTGGTGCGCCGTTTTGATTCGGCAGGACTTTGCCGTAGAGACCCACTACCATGATCGTCAGCGGATTCATGGCCTCGGCGATGGTTAATCCTTCGACATAGGGCCAATCGAGAATACGACGGCGTTGGGTCGGCATCTGATCGGGGTCGTACAAAGTTGTGTACTTGACAAAGTTTGCCCGAGAATTGGGTTCGAAGCGCTTTAGCAATGTTGCCATGGAGATACCAGCCCACGGAACAATCATCGACCAGGCTTCCACGCAGCGCAGGCGGTAGACGCGTTCTTCAATTGTCGAGCCACGCATCAGTTCATCGAAATCATAGGTACCGGGTTTGCTGCATTCGCCGGCAACTGTCAGCGTCCACGGTTCCGTTACAAAATCTTTCGCATTGCGGTGTGGATCGGATTTGTCCGTGCCGAATTCATAAAAGTTGTTATAAGTCGTGATATCTTCAAACGAGTTGGGCTTGTCATCTATGCTCAGAACGCTTTTTTCTAGTTTTCCCAGATCAGTACCCCGGGAAAGCCCATCACTGGTGGTGGCGCCACTGACGTCAGCTTGACATGCACTGCTGGCTACTGCGCCGGCTGCGGCAATACCGGCTAATCGCAAAAATTCACGACGATTCAAATAGTCTGTTTCATCGGTGATTTCCGATGACAGGATTCTTGGTGTGGAGTCGTAACGCATATGTCATTATCTATCGATGCTATGGCAATAGGCAACGCGGAACCCGCGTGGTTCCCGAGAACTGTCAGTGAGATGTCCGAAAGAGCACTATTCCCAGACCGAACCAGCTTAGCACCAGCAACCATTCCTGCGGCCACACCAATGCAGCGGGCATCGACGGCAAATACAGCGCCGCCATAACGACACTGGCGACTAGCCCAAACCACCCGGTTGCAGCGCCACCGGGTAATCTGAACGGTCTGGACAGATCAGGTTCGCGCCGTCGGAGCATGATGAAGCTGGCGCAGACCAAAATGTAAGCGATAATCAGTCCAAAGCCGCCACCATCGACAAACCAGATCAAGGCCTGACGACCCAGGAAAGGCGCCAGTGCGCCGAGCACACCGATAAACAGCAGAGCATTGACCGGAGTGTGGTGAGTGGCGTGCAATTTTCCAAACCAGCGTGGCACCATCCCGGATGCACCCAGCGCAAACAACGCACGGCTGCCCCCGACCAGGAAACCATTCCAACTGGTGAGTATTCCTGCCACACCACCCACCAGTAACAGGACTGCACCGGGGCGTCCCCATGCGGCTTGGGCGGCGCTGACGGTCGCCAATTCAACCGAGGATCGTTCCTGCATTGTCAGCAACATGCCGACAGCCAGTTCGATGAGCAGATACCATGCAACGGCAATCACGATTGACACGACCAGCAGCTGGCCGATTTTTCGCGGAGCCAAGTCAATTTCTTCAGCGGCCTGAGGAATAACATCGAAACCGACCAGCATGAACGGGACCAATGCCATCGCTGCAAAAACTCCAGTCAGGCCGTTGTTGAATAACGGCGTCATGTTTTTGCTTTCACCGGAAAAGCCAAGACCGGTAAACAAAGAAAGACCGGCGAGCAGAATCACGACCACGACTATGGTTTGTAGTGTAGCGGAAACGCGAACACCCCTAATGTTGATCCAGGTCAACAAAAGAGAGGTTCCGGCACCGATGAGTGCCTGGTCGATGTACACATCACTGCCACTGATTTGCCAAAGGGCGCCATTGCCCAGCAGCGGGAACAGATGTGTCATTACGGTAGGCAACGCGACGGCTTCAAAGGCAACAACAGAGACGTAGGCGAACACAATTGCCCAGGTGCAGACAAAACTCCCATTGCGGCCCATGGCGCGCAGACTATAGGCGTGTTCACCGCCCACTTCCGGCATCGCAGAGGTCAGTTCGGCGTAGATGCTGCCAATAACCACGATCACTGATCCTGCGACCAGTGTTGCGACCAGCGCACCGACCGAACCACTGCGTTGCATCAACGGCGCGATTAGCACGACCCATGACCAGCCGATCATGGCGCCGAATGACATTGCCAGGGTTTCCCACCGACGCAACGACCGCACTAAGCCGTGATCGCTGAGTTGTACGTTATTTGGTTTGTTTGGACTCATGCATCCTCCGAGGGACCGGAAAAACGACCGGTTGCACCTATGGCGCCAGACGGCGCGAATGCACCAGAAATAATCACAAACAAGGCCCGCGCAGTGGTGCGCGGGCCTTGTTCATTGAAATCGAACAGCGTCGACGAGCAGCAGAGATGAGGCCCGTGTTTAGATGCTCGCGGTGATTTCTCCCAATTTCTTGGTCAGTATCTGGTTTTCCCGATAATCGATCGGGATTACGACCAGGCTGGGGCCTTTTTCTTTCAGGGCCTTGCGCAACGTGCCTTCGAGTTCAACACTGCGATTGACTTGGTGACCGTGCCAGCCAAAAGCCGAGGCGAGTTGCATCCAGTCCGGATTATCAAAGTCCAAATCGGTGTGTTTGCCGAATTCATTGGTTTGTTTCCAGGCAATGAGACCATAACGCTTGTCTTCCCACACCATCATGACAATATTGCTGCCCAGGCGTTTTGCGGTTTCCATTTCCTGGACATTCATCAGGAATCCGCCGTCCCCACTGATGCCGAGTACTTCTCTGTCCGGGTCGACCAGACTGGCGGCAATTGCGCCGGGCAGTGCGAAACCCATCGAACAAAAGCCGTTTGGAATGAGGCACGTATTAGGCTCGTGGCATTGAAAATGGCGGGCAATCCACATTTTGTGTGCACCGACATCAGACAAGAGCAAACCATTTTTGTCCAATGCCTGACGTGCATCCCACAAGGCTTTTTGCGGACGAATGGCGTCGGTCGTGTCGTCATTGGCATGTTCGGCAAAATCCGCGGCCATTTCGGTACGAATCTTGCGTTGTTGGTCGAGGTCATATTTTGGCACGCCATCGCGATCAAAGCGTTCGTTTAGCATCCACAGTGTGTGTGCCAGGTCGCCGATCAGTTCCACATCGGGGTGATAGTTCTGGTCAATTTCGGCTGGCAGAAAATCAGCATGAATAATATGTTTGTCACCATTCGGATTCCAAAGCCGAGGATGATATTCGACCATATCGAAACCGAGTGTAATCACCAGATCAGCGTCTTCGACGGCCAGTACCACGCGATCCTTGGATCCCAGGCCGATCGTGTAGAGACAGTAATCGGCATCCATATCGACGCAGCCTTTGGCCATCATGGTTGAGATGACACCGATACCTGATTTTTCGCAAAGTTTGCGTAGTTGTTGCGACGCGCGTCTGCGAATGGTGCCATTGCCGGCAATAATGATCGGTCGTTTCGCCTTGCGAATAGACTCGAAGGCCTTATCGACAATTTTGTCGTCGGCGACGGAGCGCCGGAATCGTTTTGGCTTCATTGGCGCCGCCGTAGTGTCGTGCTTGGCTACGTCTTCAGGTAGTTCGATGTGTATCGCGCCCGGTTTTTCTGTTCTTGCCAGGCGTACTGATTTACGCACGATTTCCGGTATGGAATCGGCATGATAAATGGTTGTGGCCCACTTAGTAACGGGCCTGAACATTTCAACGACATTCATGATCTGATGCGACTCTTTGTGCAAGCGGTCGGTGGAACCCTGACCGGTGAGCACGAGCATCGGCGCGCGGTCCATATTGGAGTCTGCGACGCCGGTAATCAGATTGGTTGCACCAGGACCCAGGGTACCCAGGCACCCTGCAGGATTACCGGTGACGCGGCCGTAAATTTCAGCCATGAAGGCTGCGCCTTGCTCATGTCGAACCAGGACAAACTTGACCTTGTCCGATTTCTCCAGTGACATCATGAAGTCGGCGTTTTCCTCACCTGGCACACCAAAGATGTATTCCACTCCTTCTTCTTCCAGGCAGCGTACGAATAGATCAGAAGCCTTCATATCCACTCCTTCGACGTAAAATAAACCCCAAGAACAGCAGTGTAGTCGCTGGCAGGCCCGCCCGCTGCAAAAAATGGGGGTTTCAGCGTCCCGATCAATCCGATCATTGTTAAATTCTTGGTGAAATTGTCCGTTATAGAGGATTGAGGCGACCCACGCCCGCGTTGGTGCGGTCGGCCTCGAGTACACGAGTAATGCTGTAATCCTTTGAAAAACAGGCGGTAACGGGATTGATCTGGCCATTCTCCAAGCGTGCATCACGAGATTCCCGCATCGGCATCGCGCTCGATCCGCTGCGTGGTGGCTCGGTGGCGGTCATTGAGCGCCTGGGTAGCCGTCTGCGGCTCCGTCACCGGGGCACCTGCGCTGCACCGGCCGACGGCGACTGGCACTCCGGGCTCAGCGCGTTACTAGGCGAGCACCATGAGCCACTCAACGCTGTGGCCTCTGACGGGACCTATCAGTTGCTGCTGGTGGATCGGCCCAATGTGCCGGACGCGGAGATAGCGGCTGCAGTGCGTTGGAAGATACGTGAATTCATGACCACCGAAGTGGATGACAGTGTCGTCGATATATTCGACGTTCCACCACAAGCACGCGGTAGTCGCAATATGGTTTACGCCGTCGCGTCACAGTCCGAGTCCGTTAAACAACTGGCCCATCAGATCAGGGGTTGTGGCGTGCCACTTGAGTCAATTGACATTGCGGAACTGTGCATGCGTAACATCGCGACCCAGTTAGAGCAGGATCGCTTTGGCATCGCATTTCTATTGATCCGCGGGCATCAGGGTTTGCTGACGGTGACACGCGACAAGATCCTTTACGTGATCCGCCAGATGGAAATCCCGTCCGGTATTGATGATGCAGCCTTATCAGGCGAAGCCATGTCGGGAGTCGCCCTGGAGCTGCAGCGCTCGCTCGATTATTTCGAGAGTCATTACGATCAGCGACCGATCCGTGATGTTGTACTGGCACCATCGGCCGACGGTATTTCACATTGTGCTGCGTTAGCCGAGGAACTCGCTGTAAATGTGTCCTTACTCGATCTAAATGAAATTCTGGAAACGCCGGATCAACTGACACCACAGGAACAATCGGATTGCCTGCTTGCAATCGGCGCCGCGTTGCGTGGTCCGGACATCGTCGAGTTAGCTGCGTGAAGCAGAATATCAATCTCTTTCAGCCTGTCGCTCGGCGCGATGGTGGCACATTCAATTCCAAAAACATTTTTCTTATTTGGGCGGCAACTTTACTTATAGCAACTGCATACCAGGTTTGGCTCGCACAACGTAATACTGCGACGATTAATAAGACGCAGCGGGTTCAGCTCGATCTGGTTGGTGCCGAAGAAAGGCTGAATGCAATGACGGCATCGCGGGTCGCTGGCGGTGATAGCGAGCTGGAAGCACGACTCAACGAAGCCCTACGGGAGCTCGATCTGCGTGAAACCATTCTCGGGCTGGTCAGTGGCAACACAGCCGGTGATATCGACGGGTTTTCCGATCAGTTGCGCTCTCTTGCCAGACAGGAGGCCAGTGGTGTTTGGCTCACTCGGGTGCGCGTGACCTCTCCGGGTTCACGTACCACCTTGGAGGGCAGGGCGCTCAGTCCGGAGGCCGTGCCGTTGTATCTGAGACAACTCTCAGAAGAAACCGCGTTGGCTGGCCAACGATTCGACATTTTCGAGATCCAAAGGCCGGAAGAAGAGGGCGAAGCAATTCGGTTTTCAATGAACCGGCGTGACGATGCCGACGTTGTTCGTCTGGTAAAGGAATAGACATGCGCGATCAGTTTGACAGGCTACGCGATCGCATCGACGGCCTCACTGTGCGTGAGCGTGTGATTGTTCTGACCGCAGGCGTCGTTGTGATCGTGTTGTCCTGGTATGTGCTGGCCGGTGAACAAGCCATGGCGCGTCACGAGCGCATGCGAGCTGAACTGAACAATATACGCACTCAGATCGCCGATGTGGAAGCCAGAATGACTCAGCAGTTGCCCGGCGACGGCACTGACAGCATGCAAGCCAGACTGGACGACCTGCGGACGCGGACCGCAACTGTCGACGGGATGATTCAGAACTATGCGGCAGGATTGATCAGTCCTGTTGAAATGGCACGTTTGTTGGAGCGTGTTCTGGAAAGACGCAGCAGTTTGCGATTAACCAGACTGCATAACATCGGCGCAGAAGATTTATTGCCCCAAGATTCGCCCGGGCAAAACCGCCTTTATCGTCACGGACTGGAGATGGAGCTGCAAGGCCCGTATCTGGCGGTACTGGCATATCTCGAAGATCTGGAAGCACTACCGTGGCGACTCTACTGGCAAGTACTCGAGATTGATGCTGACGATTATCCGATGAACCGGATTCGCATCGAGGTAGCAACTTTGAGTTTGCACGAGGATTGGATCGGTGTTTGAAATTGCCGGTAGCGCAATTATCTGGATAGCACTCGTGGCGAGTGCAAGCGCCGAAGTGCTGCATGATCCAATGCGTCCGTACAAGCACAAGACACCGGTCGAACAAAGTTTTGGCGGAAAGGGTTTTGCCTTGAGCGCCATTGTGTACTCGGCGGAACGTCGCGTCGCGGTGGTAAACGGGCAACCGGTTTCCGAAAACGAACGCGTGGGCGGTGCGTTAGTACGACAAATAAACCGTGGTCACGTTGTGCTGGAAGTTGATGGTGAAATCCTGAAACTCGAACTGCACTCCGCGAAGGGAACAAAATGAACGGGAGTCCGCGAATGCGCTGGCATACGATTTTACTCATATCGCTACTTTTAGCAGGCGGCTGCACAACCGTTCCGGAAAGGGGTGATAGCGCTGCGGAGGCGATTGAACGATCCCTGGCGGAAGTCGGCGACAGCGCTGAAACGCCTGTTCATCAACCGCCCCGTGTCGTGACCGACGCATTATTGCCACCGGCTGCTCCGGTGCATGCAAATGCGGCACCGGAACCCCATTTTGACGTCAATGTGAAAGATACGTCGGCGCGCGCGTTTTTCCTCAGCCTGGTTGACGGTACGGATTACAACATTGTCGTGCACCCACAAATTCGCGGCAAGATTTCGCTAGCGATGAAGGGCACGACCGTCGCTGAGGTGCTTGAGACAGTTCGCGCAGTGTATGGCTTCGATTTTAAACCCACTGAGAGCGGGTGGATCGTGTTGCCACCTACGTTAAGCACGAGGATATTTCAGGTTGATTATCTGAATCTGCACCGCAGTGGGTTTTCGCGGACGCGCGTGAGTTCAGGACAACTTAGTCATTCCAACGACCAAAGCGAGTCAAACGTCGCGGCCAACGGAAACGGGAATAGCTCTGGCGGCGATCGTTCCGGCTCGAGTCAGCTCACCGGCAGCCACATCGATACTGTGTACCAGACAGACTTTTGGGGTGAACTGCAGCAGGCGCTGATAGCGATTGTGGGTCCCGGCGAGGGCAGACGTGTTGTGATCAACGCGCAAAGTGGCGTGGTTGTTGTGCGCGCTATGTCCGACGAATTGCATTCGGTTAATGCGTTCTTGCAAAAGATTCAGGCGACTGCTCATCGTCAGGTCATATTGGAAGCCAAGATTCTCGAGGTGGAACTAGCTGACTCTTTTCAGGCGGGAATTAATTGGGCGGCGGTCGCCCAGACAGCGTCAGGCGATAACTATTTCTTTGGTCAAGTGACACCGGATCAGCCATTTCTGACGGAACTAGAAGATCTCACGACAAATCCCATAACGGTTGCACCAGGGGTCACGACGCTGGGCGCAGATACCAATACGCTGGGCGGTCCTTTTGCGTTGGCATTCGACCTGGGAGATTTCAATGCGTTTATCGATTTGTTGGAAGTGCAGGGCGATACACGCGTGTTATCCAGTCCCCGCGTCGCGACCCTGAATAACCAGAAGGCCGTGATCAAGGCGGGGACGGACGAGTTCTTCGTAACTGACATATCCAGTAACACTGTGACCGGTACCGCATCAGCTACCAGCCGTGATGTCGAACTGACGCCGTTTTTCTCAGGAATCGCGCTGGATGTCACACCCCAGATTAGCGAGGACGGGCAGGTCACGCTACATATACATCCCACGGTAAGCGACGTCAGCGATCAGCGTAAGGACCTGACCGTTTCCGGTGAGACAGATCGTTTGCCGTTGGCATTCAGTCAGATTCGCGAATCCGACAGCATAGTGAGGGCGCGCAGTGGTCAAATTGTCGTGATCGGCGGACTGATGCGTAACATCAGCCGCAACGAGAGCTTTGGCGCGCCCGGGTTAGGCCGCCTGCCGGGTGTCGGAGGTCTGTTTCGAAGCAAACGTGTCGTCGCCAAGAAAACGGAGTTGGTTATCTTGTTGCGTCCAATGGTTGTCGAGAGCGACGAAACCTGGACACAGACCGCGCAAGATTCGTTGGAGCGCATCCGCGGCTACTGAATAGGACGCGCCGGTGTATCTGCAACATTTTGGTTTTCGTGAGTATCCCTTCTCTCTAACTCCGGATACGGAATACTTTTTTGGCAACAGTTGTCACAGCGATGTGCTCAATGTGTTGCAAGTCGCGTTGCGTTCGGGCGAGGGATTTATAGCCATTACTGCAGAGGTCGGGCTGGGAAAAACCTTATTGTGCCGCCTGCTGCTGCGCGAGCTCGGTGAAGATTTCACGACGGCCTACATCCCTGATCCGCAGCTTTCGCCACGAACTTTACGCCTCGCGCTAGGGGAAGAGTTGGGGATCTCACTGGACAACGATTGCACACAGGATCAACTGATGGGCAGGATCCAGCAGCGTCTGATCGAAGAGGCAAACGCAGGACGCAAAGTTGTCTTGCTATTGGACGAAGCCCACCAATTGGCGCCGCAGACGCTCGAAGCGGTTCGTCTTTTAACGAACCTGGAAACGGAAAAATTCAAACTACTTCAGGTCATACTGTTTGGTCAGCCGGAACTGGACAGACGACTGGCTCAGCCGTCGCTGCGGCAACTGCGACAACGCATTGGTTTTCGCTGCACGCTTGAGCCACTGGATCGTCAGGCTACCGCAATCTATGTTGCACACCGGGCAAGCGTGGCAGGCGGAAAGACGGATCCGCTGTTTGCTCCCGCGGCGATCAACGCGGTCTACGACGCAAGTGGTGGAACTCCGCGACTCATCAACATGCTGTGTCACAAGGCGTTGATGGTCGCATTTGGGCGTGGTGAATATGGCGTCAACATGGCACACATGCGTCGAGCTATCGTTGACAGCGCCCATGTTTTGGGTCAACCGGATAAGGGTTGGACGCGCATGGCACGCTGGTTGGCCCGGTCGTTTCCGGGCACGCGGAGATCCGCGGTATGAGTCTTGTCAATGAAATGCTCAAGGATTTGCAGGAACGAAAAGCCCCGGATGCAAAACCCCTGGCTGGCTTGCGTGTGGTGCGAACGACACGACCTGTCAGTTCGGTACCTCCGAAACGGTTGTGGTACATCGCCGCGTCAGCCGGAATCATCGTGGCGGCAGTAGCATTGTTTTGGCCGCGTACCGAAGCGACCAGGATAACGTCCCAGCCAATTGTACTTGTGCAGCCAAAGCCTGTCCCCGCAGTAGTGCCGCAAATCTCTGCGACTACTGAAACGGTTGAGACAAAGCCAGATCTCGCGCTTTCATATCAGTTGTCCGCGCCACTGAAGTTATTGCAAAGTGCCACGCCGCAAATTGCTGCGGTTCGGACCGAGCCAAAACCGAACTCGGCTACACTTGACCAACCGTCGGCCCCAGTGAGAAAAAAGACAACAGCGACCGTAGCCGCATCGGCAGCGCCGCCGCAAACTGTTACTGATGCAGCAGCGGTGAACGTCAAGTCGGTCGTTGCGCCAGAAGTACGTTTGCGTCGCGAAGGACTGGCGGCCCTGCGCAGTGGCCGACCGACAGAGGCAGAACGCGAGTTTCGGGAGCTGGTAACGATCGATCCGCGCAATAGCGAATCGCATTTGCTGCTACACCGAGCAGTTAAGGCGCAACCCCGCCGTGGTGGCACGGCACGTGGAGTCTTGCTTTCCGGACTGGACAGTGCAACCGACCCGCTGCCGTTGGTCCAGGTGTTGGCGCGCGAATTGCTCGATGCAGACCAAATAACTCAGGCATTGGTCTTGCTGGAGACACATCGCCCGGCAGACCAGACAAATCTCGAGTTTGAAGCGCTTCTTGCGGCAGCCCACCAGCGTGCCGGCGATCATGAATCGGCGCAGGACGTTTACGAATTTTTAGTCGGGCGCGAACCTGGCAACGGTGTCTGGTGGGTCGGCCTCGCGATCTCGCAAGAGGCTAACGGTCGGACACGCGACGCCAGGAAGTCCTTCGAGACGGCGACCCTGGCCGGGACTCTGGACGACACGCTGGCACGCTATGCGCATGCGCGTTTGGTTTCTCTGGAGAACGGGTCATGAGTGTACAGCGCAAGAGAATTCGGCTCGGCGACCTGCTGAAAAGCGAAGGCATTATTACGGAAGCACAATTACAGGAAGCCCTGGCCCGGCAAAAACAAACCGGTCAGAAGCTGGGACGCGCGCTGACCGATCTTGGTGTGATCAGTGAACAGGATTTGCACGTATTGCTGTCAAAGCACCTGGGTATCGACTACCTGGAACTGGCAAATCTGCAGCTCGACTCGGCCGTCGTTGGCCTGCTGCCAGAGGCACAGGCCAGACGTTACCGCGCGTTGGTTCTGCACAAGGACAAGCGTGGTCTGCTTGTAGGCATGGCCGACCCGTCAGATCTGTTCGCTTATGACGAAATTTCCCGTGCAGTCGGTCAGCCGATCCGCGTCGCATTGATCAGTGAATCGGAACTGTTGCGTACTATTGACGTACTTTATCGCAACACTGATGAGATCACCGCATTAGCCGCAGAAGTCGACGAACAACTGGCCGACGGCGATGTACAACTGGACAGTCTGCTGGAGGACGAGCAGGCCGCTGACGCACCGATTATCCGGCTGCTGCAGTCCATGTTCGGCGATGCACTCAAATCGAAAGCATCCGATATTCACATTGAACCGGATGAAAAAGTGTTGCGCGTCCGAGTTCGGGTCGATGGCGAGTTACAGGAGCAAATAATAGAAGGGCGGGGCGTCGCATCGGCATTGGTTACTCGTCTGAAACTCATGAGTGGCCTGGACATTTCTGAAAAAAGATTGCCGCAGGACGGTCGCTTTACAATGCGTGTCGAGGATCACAGCGTCGATGTGCGCATTTCCACGATGCCGATTCAACATGGCGAATCACTGGTGTTGCGTTTGCTGGATCAATCGGCCAACCTCTTGCAACTCGACGAGCTCGGTCTGCCGGCCGACTTGCGTACGCGATTCGAGCGTCTTATTGCACACAACAACGGCATGGTCCTGGTTACTGGGCCAACCGGTAGCGGTAAGACGACAACCCTCTATTCGGCCCTCAACCAGGTGAATCGGGCTGGGTGCAAAATTATTACGGCCGAAGATCCGGTTGAGTATCGCCTTGAGCGCATAAATCAGGTCGGCATCAATTCTCGGATCGGGCTGGATTTTGCACGCGTATTGCGCACGGTATTGCGACAGGATCCCGACATTATTCTCGTCGGCGAAATGCGTGACGAGGAGACTGTCGAAATCGGTTTGCGTGCTGCGATGACCGGCCACCTGGTTTTTTCGACGTTGCATACGATTAGCGCGGCTGGCGCTGTTCACAGGTTGCTTGATATGGGTGCGCCGCCGTATCTGGTCGCGGCCGCACTACACGGCATCCTCGCGCAACGCCTGGTGCGTCGTGTCTGCGAGCATTGTCGCGAACCGGTCCAACTCAATCCGCATCAGCGTGTTTGGCTTGAGGCATTAATCGGTCTCGAACAACTCGATCAGTATCAATTCATGATCGGTACAGGGTGCAATTATTGCCATCTCACGGGCTATCTGGGTCGCATCGGTGTTTACGAGATGTTGGAAATGGACGGCAATCTCACCGAAGCGTTGCGCACAGACCCAGACAGTTTTGTGTCGGCTGCCAATGCCAGTCCGAATTTCAAGCCACTCGTGCATTGCGCGCTAGATTACGCAAAGCAAGGCGTTACATCGCTAGATGAAGTAATCCGCGTCTCGGGTGGGCTGGTTCAGGAAATGACCGGCACCGCGGGTTTGACCGGCGGACGTGCTTTGGAACACGTCGCTGAACCGGTGGGTTGAGATGCCGGATTTCGCTTATAAGGGTCGTGCGTCCGGCGGCAGTCTGGTAACAGGAGAACTTGCGGCCGAGAGCATGGATCTCGTTGCCACACGCCTGATGGAGCGTGGTATTACGCCGGTGGAAATCCGGCCCGTCGCGCATGTTGCGCACGACAGCGCCGAAGCCATCTGGCGCAGACTCGGTGGCGGCCGGCCTACGACCAAAGACCTGACGATGTTTTGTCGTCAGATGCACACGATCACGCGTTCCGGCATACCGCTATTGCGCGGTTTGAGCAGCCTCTCACGATCTACACATCACGCGATGTTGCGCGAGGCATTGGCGGAAGTCATCGAGAGCCTGCACGCAGGCCGGGGCTTGTCAGAATCTCTACGGCGACACCCCAATATATTTACGCCTTTGTTCGTGAGTATTGTGGAAGTCGGCGAGACTACCGGTACTCTCGATACCGCGTTTCATCGACTTTACGAATATCTGAGTCTGGATGAAGAAGTCAAAAAACGAGTGGCATCGGCAGTACGCTATCCAATAATTGTGCTCGCCGCCATCGCAATGGCTCTCGGTGTTATTTCAGTTTTTGTGATCCCAAACTTTGCGCCACTGTTTCGTGCGCTCGGTGACAATATTCCAATGCCAACACGGATTATCATGGGCGTGTCAGATTTTACCGTTAACTATTGGCCCTATTTGCTGGTTGGAATGGTGTTCGCATTTCTGGCGACACGGTCGTATCTGCGAACCGCACCCGGGCGGGCAACCTGGGATCGCCGGCGTCTAAAGCTTCCGGTGATCGGCGCAATCATGCTCGAGGCTGCGCTCGCTCGCGTGACACGGTCTCTTTCAGTTGCCATCGGTGCCGGATTGCCGATGAATCAGGCATTGGCAACAATTGCCGAGAGTACCGGAAACGTCTTTCTTGCTGCCCGCGTCAGCGGTATGTGTGGCGCAGTAGAAAGCGGTCGCTCGTTGACCTGGGCCGCGAGTGAAGCCGAACTGTTTCCACCGCTGGTGCTGCAAATGATCTCCGTCGGCGAAGAAACTGGCGCGATTCCAGAACTAATGGATGAAACGGCCGACTTCTATCAGCGTGAAGTCGACTACCGGCTGGAAAATCTCAGCGCTGCACTTGAGCCCATTCTGATTGTGGGCGTGGGTATATGTGTATTGATTCTGGCGCTGGGTGTATTCCTGCCGATGTGGGACATGGTCGGTCAGGCAAAGGGACTTTGAGCGTGAACCATTCACCAGAACACGCACGTGGTTTTTCAATGCTGGAACTAGTCGTCGTAGTCGCGTTGATCGGAATTTTGTTGGTCATTGCGTTGTGGAAAATGGCCGGTTATGTGAGAGAGGCCGAACGTGTAGCCGTTCTCACACTGGAAGGTGAGATACGAAATGTACTTGTGCTGGAAATGGCGAAACGCATTCTGAATCCCGGTGGGCCTACCGTGTTGGCACTGGCGCACAGCAACCCCATGGCGCTGATGCTCGAGACACCAATAAATTACCTCGGTGAAATTGATGGAGATGCAGCGAAGTCAGTGCCCAGACGGCACTGGTTTTTTGATGTGGACATAAAACGGCTCGTTTATCGTAGCGGCGGTGATTTGACCGGCTCGCAAGCCACGCAAGACATTTCCTATGACATACGAATTGCCTATACCGATCGCAACGGTGACGGTGACTACACGGCGGCACATGATCGACTTTTGGGTGTGCGCCTGCACCGCCTGGGAGGAGAAGGCTGGCTGAGGACGCAAGACCGATCTGCCCTGAACCGGGGGCCGAATCTGGGCAGCCGGTATCCGGGAAGAAGACACGAATCGGCGGGTTAAGTAAACGGCATTGTTGCCGATATAGGAAATGACGACAGATTATCGCTGGCGGGCCCGTGGTCGCCAAAGCATCGGAGGCAAAAATGAAAGACGAGAGTGGTTTTACGCTCATTGAACTGGTCGTAGTAATCAGCATCCTGGGTATTTTGGCTGCTTTTGCCATCCCACGGTTTATTTCGCTGGAGACGGAAGCGCGGATCGCGACGACACAAGGCCTGGCCGGCAGCGTACGCAGTGCTGCCGCTTTGTCACATGGCTTGTGGCTTGCTCAGGCTTCACCGGCGACAGTCGATATGGAGGGTGCGACCATCACGATGGCCAACGGGTATCCGGATGCTGCAACGGTTGATGACACGCTGGCCGATTTTACCGGTTATACCTTTGCCGCCGGCGCCAACGGTGTCTGGACCAAAGTCGGCGCGCCCACTCCGGCCACGTGTTCTGTTACCTACGCACCACCGGGTGCTGGCGCCGCTCCGGTGGTGACGGTCGCCACCGGCGGCTGCTAAACGTTCCATGAAACCGTGTCGCGCAGTCTGCGCCGACACGGCCGGCCCCGAGCTCACCGGATTGCAGGCTGGCTTCAGCCTGGTCGAGCTGGTTGTTGTAATGGTCGTCATAGGCCTGCTGGCTGTCGTCGCAGTGCCGCGGTTTTTTGGGAATACCGTTTTTGAAGAACGCGCTTACCGGGACGAAGTCATCTCAGCTCTGCGATACGCGCGAAATCTCGCGGTTGGCAGTGGCTGCCCTGCGCGGGCCACGCTTAATGCGGCTTCCTACTCACTGACACAACAAGCCGTCTTCGCCGGGCATTGCGACACTTCCGATACTACCTGGCCGGTGACGGTGCAATTACCCGACGGTCAGGCGTTTAGCGGTACCGCACCGGCCGGGGTGACGCTCGCGCCGGCACTGATAATTGATTTCGATGCCGCCGGGCGTACGAATCTGGCTGGCGACCAACTCATCACGGTTGGCGGTGGCACATTTACGCTGCATGCAGGCAGCGGCTATGTTTCGCCATGATTTATCGTCGACGCGAACAGGGTGTGACACTGGTCGAACTCGTAGTTGCGATCACCGTGATCGGCATCGCGGCCAGCGTGATACTGGGTCTTTTGAGCAGCAACGTCGGCGCCAGTGCGGATCCCATGGTACGGCAACAAGCAGTCGCAGTCGCCCGGGCCTATATGGAAGAGATTTTGTTGAATGATTTCGATGATCCTGACGGGATCGATGGCGAAGTGGCGCGTGTCGATTTCGATGATGTCGACGACTATGACGCTCTGGTTGACGTCGGCGCCCGGAATCAATTCGATAACGCCATAGCCGGCCTCGCCGACTATACCGTTGCCGTAGATGTAAATGGTAGCGGTGCATTGCCGGGTGTGCCCGTCGCCGACGCATTACGTGTAGACGTGACGGTATCGCGTGCGCCTTTGCTTAGTTTTACCTTAAGCGGATATCGCACACGATGAGCAAGCGAAAGGGAGAAACCGGGTTTACGCTGATTGAACTGGTTATCGCTTTGGCCTTAACGGTTATCGTTACCGCGTTTGCGGCAATGTTTATTTCCGGGCCGGTAAAGGGCTACACCGACCAGAACCGGCGAGTGATGCTGGTCGATAGCGCCGAAAGCGCTCTGCATCGCCTCGGTCGTGATATCCGCAGTGCGCTACCCAATAGCGTACGGGTAGTTGCGGTGGGTACGGGTTTTGCGGTCGAGATGCTTAACGCTGTCGATGGCGCGCGCTACCGTGGCGGCCCGCCACCAGCTAATGCAGCCAGGGTCCTGGACTTCAGTGCCGCGGACGGTCAGTTCAATGCAATTGGCCGTTTCAATCGCACGGCCACACCCTTTTCATCGGTGACACATTATCTTTCGATCTACAACGTCGGTGTGCCGGGTGCCAATGCCTGGGAACTGGCCAATGTCATCACGCCACCTGGAACCCAGATCGATATTGGGGCAGACGCGATACCCGATGAAGACAATGTCACTTTGTCGGTACCTTTCCAGTTTGCCTTCCCCTCGCCAACTCAACGCATGTACCTGATTGACGGTCCTATCACCTGGCTTTGTGATACCGGTGCGGGCACGCTGACGCGCTATAACGGCTATGTTGTCGCTACTGACCAGACAACGCGCGACAGTGACGCTGAGCTAACCGCGGCAGGCGCTGCCGCCACACGTGTTACCGAGAACATCACCGCTTGCGCAGTCAATTATGCGCCGGGCACGGCATGGCGAGCGGGTTTGGTGAGTGCGAGGGTGGAGCTGGCGCAAAGTGGTGAAAGCATCGTGTTGCAACAGCAGATACACGTCGAGAACGCACCATGAAACGTGGTAAGCAACATGGGGCCGCACTGGTTGTCGCCATTTTCCTGATCGTTGTCCTGGCGCTGCTCGGTGCTGTCGCTGTTCGCCTGACCGGCGTGCAACAACAAACGGTGAATCTTTCCCTGTTGTCGGAACGTGCGTTGCTCGCCTCGCGGAGCGGGATCGAGTGGGCGGCTTATCGCGCACTATCGAGTGGAACCTGTGCCGCCGCAAGCACGACTCTAACCGAGGTGGGCGTTAACGGCTTTACTGTCGATATCGATTGCAGCAGCAGCACCCACAATGAAGGCACGGCGGTAACCACCGTCTATCAACTCGACGCCTTCGCTCACGCCGGGAACTATGGCAGTCCCGATTATGTCTCGCGTCGTCAAAGCGCGGTTGTAAGTCAGACTCTTTAATGATCACTGCAGTACGCTTTGAGTTCGTATTTTGCGCTTGTCTACTGGCAGGCGTGGTCGGTGCGACACAGGTTTGCACGACCACGACGCTCGGTAACCAGAACATCAATGGTATTTCCGGTAGCAGCGACTCGCATGTCATCGCCGTGGGTGCCAGCGGCACGATTGCACAATGGGACGGTGCCGCGTGGTCGTCGATGACCAGCCCCAGTGGTGAAGCGTTGTTCGACGTAGAGGTCGTCGACGCGAGCACGGCTTTTTCTGTGGGCAGGAACGGTACTGCGTTGCAGCTGATTGGGGGCATATGGGTGCAGCAACCCACACCGACCAGCAAGGAACTCCATGGTGTTTGGGCCGATTCGGCAAGCGAGGCATGGGCAGTCGGACACAATGGCGTTGTGCTCCTTCGGAACGGTAGCGTCTGGAGTGATGTCACGGTTTTGGCACAAGCCGGTGGCAGAGAAATGGAGGACGTGTGGGGAGATGCCTTGAGTGTCTACACTCTGGACCAGGCGGGCATCCTGTACCGGTACGACCGAATGACGGGGATCTGGGATACGCCCGATACAACCTGCGATGTCGGGGGTGGGCTATTCAGAGATCTGTGGGGAGACGCTGCCGGCAATCTGTATCTAGTCCAGGGGAACAAAGTTTATCTCCACGACGGTTCCAGCTGCACGGTGGTCGCAACTGCCAGCAGGGATCTGCTCGGTATCCACGGCGGTGCCGGTCGCATAATTGCCGTTGGCAAGGGTAGCCGCGTGCTCGATTATGACGGGAGCGCCTGGACGGAGACCGACGAAGGTGTTGATGACTTCCACGACGTGTGGGTATCCAGTGTTGGTAATGCGTACTACGCAGGCAAGAAGGGTGAGCTGACCGCCTGTCAGTGTAGCGACTGCGTCGTGCCTGGGTTTCTGCTTGTGCACGATGGATTCGGCATCCATTGTCTGGATGAGCCGGTGCGGGTGGACGTAATCGACATCATTAGTGGCAATCCGTATCCGACCTTTGACGGCGAGATCACGCTGGACACACAGACCGGGGCCGGTACCTGGTCGCTCACCATCGGTTCCGGTGTTTTGACCGATGCCGTTGCCAATGATGGGCTCGCAATATATGACTGGCCAGTGGGCGAAACAACGGCGACCTTTGCACTTTCTTATCCTGAGGGTGCGTCCGTTTTTGACATTGATACATTTGACACGACGGACCCGGCAATACGCGACGACGACACTGAGGGAAATATGGTTTTCTCGGCAAGCGGATTTTCTGTTACTGCTGCACCGCTCAGCAATCCGCCGCCGGGCGTGATTAATCCGTTTGCCGGACCCGTCACCGCCGGCACCAATTTTTCATTATATATTGCCGTCTATGGCCAAACGCCTACCGACCCGCAGTGTGGTGTTATCGAAAGCTACACAGGCGTACAGAATCTCAAGTTTTGGTCCAGCTACGTTGACCCCGGGACAGGGACCGTTCCGGTCACCATTGACGGTAGCGCCATCGCCACGACAGAAGCAGCCTCGACGCCGCAGCCAGTCGTATTTGCCAACGGCCAGGCCAGCGTGGTCGCCAAGTACAAGGATGCCGGGCGAATACAGATTCTGCTAAAAGATGACAGTGCATCGCACCCGGAACTGCCTAATGGCATTGGTGGTGCTACGGCGGCCTTCGTTTCCCGACCGGATCATTTTGTGTTGAGCAATATTGTCGACGGCGCGGCGAATCCAAACCCGGGCGCGGCAGATGAAAACGGACCGGTATTTGTTGCTGCGGGCGATCCGTTTTCGGTAACGGTGACTGCAGTCGATGCCGAAGGCGACGCGACACCAAATTACGGACAGGAGACAGTGGCGGAATCGGTCTTACTGACACCCGTACTCGTTGCGCCCGGTGGTGGCAACAATCCGGCGATTGGTGCGACGATCGGTTTTGGTTCATTTTTTGGTGGACAGGCAACAGGAACGGATTTCACTTGGCCGGAAGTCGGCATCATTCAGTTGACACCGTCGGTGGCCGATGGCAGTTATCTCGGCACGGCGGATGTCACGGGTACGACCAGCGGCAATGTCGGTCGATTCATGCCGCATCACTTCGCGACTGCGCTGAATACACCCAGCTTCGACACGTCGTGCAGCGCCGGTGGTTTCAGCCTCATTGGGCAGCCGTTCGATTACCTCATTTCTCCGGTGATTACCGTGACTGCAGAGGCGGCCGGTAATACGACAACACAAAACTACACCGGAGCTTTCTGGAAACTCAGTAACACATCTCTGGCGAATCGCATGTATTCTGCAGCGACTGGGACACTCGACACGAGCGGATTGCCGCCTACAGCTACCGATCCAGTGATCGCAGATTTGACTGCTGGACTGGGATCACTGACGTTTTCGTCTGGTAGTGGTCTGACATTTGTGCGCAGTACAGCGGTCGCGCCCTTTGATGCGGATATACAGCTCAGCATTGATATAATCGATGCGGATACCGTTGCAGCAACTTCGAATCCGGTTAGCTTTGGAAATCCTGGCGGGATTGCCTTTAATAGCGGCCGGAGCATGCGTTATGGCCGCGTCGTAGTAGAAAGTTCGCTCGGGTCAGAGCGTGTCGATCTGGCAGTGCCGATGCGAGCGCAATATTACATCGACGATGCCACCGGATTTGTCGCCCATACCGACGACAGCTGCAGCGACTCAGTATCGATTTCGTTTTCAGCGTTTGCCGGTAATCTCGCTGCCGGTGAAACCTGTGTAATGGACAGCGGCGCGCCAGGCGACAGTGGGGCAGGTTGTGCCGCACCCGCTCCGGCGCCAAACCAATACCGCGAGCCGCCGTTGGCAGGTGATTTCAATCTGTTCCTGTTAGCGCCGGGCGCCGGAAACGATGGCGCCGTGACCGTCACCGCCACCGTGCCGGACTGGCTCAAATACGACTGGGATGCCGGCCTGGCCGGGGACGAGCATCCCGCTGGAAGGGTCACGTTCGGAATTTTCCGTGGTGATGACCGCACCATCTACCGGCGCGAAATTTACTGACACATCAAAGGTTTGTTTCTAAATCCCGGGCCGATCTGTCCAGGTTGGCTTGGTTATCCTTGACTTTACATTATCCATATATGTGCTAATATCGCACATATATGGACATGCAAACGAATCTGAGACACCAGGTGCTCCAAGCCTGTGAGCAGATCCTGCGACCAGTGGTGGCCATGTTGTTACGTAGTGGAATTACCTGGAAAGAGTTTACGGACTTGTCACGCAAGATTTTTGTCAAAGTGGCGACTGAAGACTACGGTCGCAAGGGCCGACCGACCAATGTGTCGCGGGTTGCCATACTGACCGGACTGAGCCGGCGTGAAGTCACGCGTCTGCGAAAGTCCACTGACAGCGATGAATCTGCCGAATTCGAAAGCAAGATCAGTTACGCCGCAAGGGTATTGTCGGGCTGGCATCAGGACCCGGAATTTCTCGACAGTAAAAAGAGACCCTTAACCCTCAGGCGGGGTGGGGCTCATCCGAGTTTTGAAAGTTTGATGAAGCGCTACGCCGGGGATATCCCACCGGTTGCTCTTTTTAAGGAGCTACTAAGCGTTCGCGCGGTGCGGGAAAACCCGGATGGAACGCTTGAAGTACTAAGCCGTTTTTACATGCCTGCATCGCTGGATCCTAAGGCAGTTCTGCGTGCCGGCAGCGTTTGGTACGACCTGGGTGAAACGATCAACCACAACCTGACACGTGGTGAAGAAAAGACAGGTCGTTTCGAGGGTCGCGCCACGAATCGAAAAGTTAGCCCCGAGGCCATGAAAGCCCTCTATCAGATGATCGAAGAAAAAGGGGAAGCCCTGCTCGAAGAAACGGATCAATGGCTCTCCAGTCATGAATCTGAAGACGAGGAAGGCGGAATCAGAGCGGGGATTGGAATGTATCTTATCGAAGACTCCAGGAGTAAATGAAGTGAATACTCGAAAATTGTTAATTGTTTTAATGGCGTTCGCGGCTGTTTCCTGTGGTGGAGGAGGCGGTGCAACGTTCACGCCACCCGGTGGCAACACGCCGCCACCTGACGGCGGTATCGATAGAGGCGGTGTTGCTCAGGGCGTTATTACCGGTTTTGGCAGCATATTTGTCAACGGGGTCCGTTTCGATACCAGCGCTGCCACGTTCACCATCGACGATAGCCCGGGGACGGAGTCCGACCTGGATGTAGGTAAGGTGGTAACAGTGATCGGCACCATCGATGACGATGGTGAGAACGGTACGGCAGACGATGTCATTTTTGACGACGAGGTCGAAGGCCCCATCGACAGCATCGATACTGCCGCCGGTACCCTGGTGGTTATGGGTCAGACTGTCATAGTCGATTCCGGTACGCGTTTTGACGATAGCTTTGTTCCAAACTCTATAGAGGGTCTGAGCGAGGGACAGGTCGTCGAAGTAAGCGGGTTCGTCGGAGCCGACAGCAGCATTACGGCCACGCACATCGAGCTGACCAACGACACTGAATTCGAAGTTACTGGAATAGTTGTGGCACTCGACACCGGTGTCATGACTTTTCAAATTAATGCACAGGTGATCGACTACTCCGGTGCGACGTTGGAGGATTTTCCCGCCGGGCAGATTGAAGAAGGTATGCGAGTGGAGGCCGAAGGCTCGACGTTTGGGGCCACCGGCGAACTCATCGCCACCGAAGTTGAGTTTGAAGACGATGACCTGCCGGGCGACGACGGCGACGATGTCGAAATCGAAGGTCTCATTACCCGATTCGTTTCGGCGACGGACTTCGATGTCACGGGTCACCCAGTTACCACGACCGGCTCGACCGAATACGAGAACGGTACTGCTGCCGATCTGGCTGAAGGTGTGAAAGTAGAAGTCGAAGGCAACCTGGATAGCAGTGGTGTGTTGGTAGCCGAAGAGGTGAGTCTGCGACAAAACGCTGACATCGAACTGGAGGCCACTGTCGATGCTGTCGACACAGCGGCGGGAACGATCACGGTGCTGGGTTTGGTCATTGGCACAAACGAAGTTACCCAATTTGAAGATGACAGCGATCTGGAAGATCCGTCATTCGGCCTCGAAGACATTGCCACCGGAGATTGGATCGAGATCAAGGCGTTCATGGATGGGTCGGGAAATCTCATCGCGGCGCAGGTCGAGCGCGACGATGCCGAGGACGAGGTCGAAATCAAAGCGCCGGTAGAGTCTGTCACGCGACCAAATCTGCAGGTACTCGGTCTGACTATACAAACCGATGGCAATACTGACTTTGAAGATATCAACGAAACCCCAATCACCGCAGATGATTTTTTTGCGCAGGTCGGCGTTGCCACGCCGGTGCAGATACGAGGAACCGTGTTGAGCGGCAACGTCATTCTTGCAAGCGAGATCGAGCTGGAAGAACAAGACGACTAGGAGAGTGGACTTCACGGCCTGAATGGCCGGGTTCCGTCGTTGCGGGACCCGGTCGTTCCTTGCTTGAGAGATTCCTCTTTCCCCTCTCTCCTCCATGGAAGGGGGAGGGGCCAATCACGCGACTAAGTTATTCTCGGCGGTCCCCTGGTTGCTCAGTTTTCAAACCAATCGTCGAGTTCAGTGCCGTCGAGCTCGCCGATCGTGTATTCATTGAATGCGCGATACGCCGTCCAGTGTCCGATCTTGTCCTGGATTGCCATGGCATCCATCTGACCGGCTGTATCAAGTTCTTTGCGGTAGTGACTGATGCGGTCTGCCGCATAGACATTACAACGGGCCAGAAACGCAGCAATTATTCGCTTTTTCTCGGTTATGGAAGGCATACTGGTCTCCGTAAAACGTCTCGGTAAACTTGGAGCTTATGAACAAGCGGCTGATCATCGCAATATCCGGGGCTACCGGTGCCGCCTATGGCGTGCGATTGCTGGAAGAGCTCAGCCAGCAACCGGAGGTGGAAACCCATCTGGTGGTGTCCGGTCCGGGCATGTTGAATGTGGCCAGTGAGCTGGATATGGACCGTGCGACACTACGTGGACTGGCCGATGAGGTCCACGATGTGCGCAATATTGGCGCCTCGATCGCCAGTGGTTCTTTTCATAGCGATGGCATGATTATCGCGCCGTGTTCAGTCAAGACTCTGGCCTGTGTTGCAACAGGTGTTGCCGACAATCTCATTGCGCGCGCGGCCGATGTTGTGCTTAAAGAACGCCGGCGTCTGGTAATGCTCGTACGCGAGACACCGTTGAATCTTGTGCATTTGCGAAACATGGTAACGGTGACAGAGATGGGCGGCATTATTTTTCCACCCGTACCCACCCTGTACATGAAACCCGCCACGCTCGCAGACATGATTGATCACACGGTCGGTCGGCTTATGGAGTTATTTGACCTGGACGCAGCACATCTGCTCGAGCCCTGGCAGGGCATGATCCGCGATCAATCCAGGAAATAGCAAGCGGCGACTTTGCCCTTGAGTCATCCAATATTTGATTTTACCGGCGGGCTGGGTCTGCCATAATCAGAAATGTGATCAATTAACAAGGATCAACAATGATTGAAAAGATCCTCGCACTGGATCCCTTGATTCTTAATATCGCGACTATTGCGGTCGAAATCGTCGTCGTCGCCATTGCGTTTGTCATCCTGAACTGGATTTTGAAACGTATCATTTCCGCCATTATTGCGGCACCCGCACTGGCCCGCTGGCAAGGAATCGCGAAAAAGACGCAAGCGAACCTGCGGACACTCCTGTTCCTGCTGGCCACGTTGCTAATCCTAGGCGTGATCGGTGCCAATCTATACCTGATGTATCTGGGCAAGAACCTGCCTCAGTACACACTCGAGCTGGTCCGCGGAATTCCAAGACAATTTTGGATCGATACTGGCATCGCACTTGCCAAAATTCTGGGTCTCGTCATTGCAGCCACTATCGTCTTGCGATACGTGCGCCGTGTACTTGCCTTTCTGAGCACGCGCACAAAAGCGTTTGAGGGGCTCGCTGCCAACGACGAAAGCATCGAGAAGTTCTTTGGCGCTCTAAGCCGCACATTAAGCGTTGCTGCCTGGCTCATGGTGTTGGCGCTTGCGGCCGCGTGGCTCGGTCTGCCTGCGGCAGTTTATGCGTTCATCATGCTGGTGTTGCGGATATTTCTGATTATCTCCGTTGGTATTCTGATATTGCGCGCGCTCGGGGCGCTAATCGACAGTGCCGATGCGCTCAGCGCGAAATACATTACCGAATCGAAATTTGCTGGCGCTTACGAACGCTTACGATCACTCGTAAAGTTGTTCCGGCGCAGCATCGAATACGTCGTTATGGTCATGGTAGCGACGCTGGTCGTCATGCAAGTCGACGCGATCGCCCCGCTGGCCGAATGGGGCCCGCGCATTATCCGCATTATCGGGATCATATTCCTCGCCCGGCTCGTGATAGTGCTGGCGCACTATCTGATCGAAGAGCTTTTGATCAACAAAGCCGAGCTGACAAAACCACAGCGACAGCGCCGACAAACGCTTGTGCCATTGTATCGCAGCATCATTGCCTACGCTGTGTACTTTTTTGCTGGCGTAATGATCATAAGAGAAGTTGGCATCAATCCGACCCCTGTGCTTGCCGGCGCCGGTATCTTCGGACTGGCCGTCGGTCTGGGCGCGCAGAATCTGATCAACGACGTCGTGTCCGGTTTTTTCCTGTTATTCGAGGAACATTTTCTAGTCGGGGACTTCATCAAGATTGGCGAAGCGGAAGGCATCGTGGAGTTAATCGACCTGCGTACGACGCGAATCCGGGACAATGCTGGTCGCCATCACATCATTCGCAACGGGCAAATCAGCGAACTCATCAACTACTCGAAAGACTACACACATGCGGTTGTTGAAGTTGGTGTTGCCTATGAGTCAGATCTGAACAAGGTATTTGATGTACTCAAGACGACCGGTGAAGAGCTGAAAGCTGAAAACGATATGGCGCTGGAGGCAACGTCCGTCAAGGGCCTGGACAATTTTGCCGAGTCACAACTGTTGATCCGCACAGTCACCCGAGTAAAACCCGGTTGCCACCTGGAGGTCGAGCGAGATCTGCGCAGACGGATCAAGATCGCTTTTGATGAGAATGGCATTGAGATACCGTATTCCCGTCGGGTCATGATCATGCGCAAGGATGGCGAGCCCGTCCCCGAATAAAGGGCGCGCTCTCGGTGACATGATTTGGAAAAGCGTCGGGTCAGCCGCCAGCGCTCAAATAGGGAATCGTTCCCGCTACGTCAGTTGCGTCAATGGCAATGAAGTCGCTATCGGTACCGTCCTGCCGCGCTTTGGCGTACGGGGCGTAGTCCGGGTCCGAAAGGAACGCCTGGAGGGCATCCCCGGTTGGAAACTCGATGACGGCGACGAGACTGGCGGTACACTCTTTACCTTCAAGCGTCGTAATATTGCCGCTGCGCGACAGGTACTTGCCACCGTGGCGATGGACAATATCGTGTACATGTGCCGCATATTCTGGAATCCAGCTATCGTCATTTACTTTTACCTGCGCGATCAAGTAGTTGGGCATTTTTGGTCCCTCCAGGGCCAAGAGCAATACACACCAGCATAGTTGGCGTCGAAGGTGTTTGCCACTCGAAGAGGAGAGACAGCACTAAAACAGAAAACTACAAAAGGTGTTTCTTTACGATTTTTTCGGCGGCGGCGCGTTTTTTCATAACATCGTCGTACAAAGAATACATCGCCTTGCCACGTGCGAGATTGTGATCGCCGCGTGTCGCGTAAGTTTTGTTATCCCAGCCAAAATAACTTTCTCGTAACGCGTCGGTTAAAAACCGCGCCGACAGCTCCAGACAAATACGCGCCAGACCGGCGATCAGATTCTCTTTTTCCGTCACTGTCAGCCACGCGGGCATGGCAGCGGCGTAGCCAATCATAGCCACATCCAGGATCTGCAGATCCAGGTCGGCACGTAACTTATCTTCCGTGCGCGGGTTACACCACGAACGCAATGCGTCACCCATCTCCAGTGGCCAGACCATTTGACCGACGGTATCGAGATCGATAAGACAGATCGCACTGTTGTCCTCGTCAAAAACGATGTTGGATATTTTCAGATCGCCATGACAATGGCGCATTGGCAGTTTATCTATGTCATCAAAACGATCGGTTGTGGCGAGGATTCTGAGAGCCAGCCGGGCGACAGAGGGGTAATGCCGGTGATCGTGTTGGTCCTGTAAAGCATCGGTCAGTCTTTCCAGGTGCGCCGCGGTGTCGTGTACGTTGAAACGACCGGAACGGTACTCGTATTCAAAGTCGCCCAGCGCCGCATGAAAGCGTGCGGCTATATGACCGGCCTGGTATGCCATGTTGGCATCGGCCACGGCGTGTACGGTGTGACCGGATACGTGACTGAGCAGACGCCAGACTCGCCCGTCATGTTCACACCACAAAGCGCCATCGTCACAAGGCATGACTGAGGGTGTGCGCATGCCCTGCCATTTCAGGTGATCGGTAATCGCCCGGATGTCGCGATTGACTTCCGCTTTAAATACCGGGTGCAGACGTTGTAATACGTACTTCGTGTGGTCGCGAGAAGTTAGCTGGTAAGTATCGTTGATCAGTCCAGCGGTAATGCGGCGGCTGCTGGTATCTGACAGACATTGCCAGTGTTGTAATACTTCAGCGGGAATTTCAGTCGGGCTCACAGCGTATCCGACGCACTCCCCGTGTATTCGCGAATATGATTGCGCGTACCGACAAAGTAAAGTCCGGGCCCCAGATCCCAGTCTGCCGGGTCGGGGTAGGGCGCCTCATTATGATCTGCCGTCTCAGATGCTGTGATGAGTTGCTCGTATCGCTCTATATCGAGTCGTTTGCGTCGTGCCAAGTGCTCGGCCGGATCGATATTGGCGGCGTAACGAGTTGCGGAATCTGTAACTACACCCGTGCCAAAGGCTGCGCCACAACCACTGCCATAGGAAAACAAACTCAGCCGCTCGCCACCGGCAGGTTCAGCCTTGCGCAAATAGTCCATCAACGACAAAAACATCGAGCCGGTATAGATATTGCCAATCACGCTGTTCAGTTCCAACCAGGGTGCGACCTGACGGTCATACGAAGCTTTTAGCTGCACCATTTTTTCGTCATCACCAGTCACCGTATCGCCCCATTCGGTTTCGCAATGACGATGATGGGCCTTGCGCGCCATTTTGACGAAAGGTACGTGATAAAAACAGGCGGCGAGTTGATCGAGCCGCAAGCGATCCCACGTGCCGGCATTTTCGCAGGCGTCGCCCCAGGCGCCGGTAAATGCATCGAGATAACAATCGATGGAGTAATGTCCGTCGGCAAAAGCGTATTTGGAATACAGCGGCCGCCAGAAATCCATTACCTGTCGTGTGTAATCGCCAAAGGTATCCGGATCGAGTTGCAAAAGGCGTGGTTTTTCACCGACGATCATTGCGACGGCTCCGGCACCCTGTGTCGGCTCGCCTGCGGTCTTCAGACCATAACGTGCGATGTCGGATGCAACGATCAGTGCCTTGCGTCCACGTGCTCGGCCGGCAGAAATCCAGTCCATGGCAGAGGTCAAACCTGCCATCGCACCGTAACAGGCGTGTTTTGTTTCAAAAGTACGGCAGTTTGGTGCCAGCCCCAGCATGTCGTGGACATACACCGCGACTGGTTTGCTGTGGTCCACGCCGGTTTCGGTACCCACTATTAATGTGCCTATTTCACCGGGGTCTATGTCAAAACGCTTCAGCGCACGATACGCGGCGACTGTTGCCATGGTCACGGTGTCCTCGCACGGGGTGGCAACTGCCATTTGCCGCTGACCCAGACCATGAATGTATTTATTGGGATCGACCCCGCGTACGTTGGCGAGATCGGCCATTTCCAGATAGCAGTGCGGGCCATGAAAGGCCATCGCATCTATGCCTACATTGCGGCTGACATCTGTGCCTTTTGCGCCCATGAATAGTCCTCGAGCCATTTACCTGTGTTGCGGCGGGCCCTAGAGTACCTATTCTGACGCCCGGAAACGAATTCTTTATTTAGCAATGAGTAACACCGGCTTTATCGAGCTGCTGCGTGATGCCATACGCGGAACCGACGAGGATCACACCCGTGGTCTTGTACGGCGAAGCATCGTGTTGCTTGCGATCCCGATGATGCTTGAGATGGCGATGGAAGCGGTGTTTGCGGTCACCGATATCTTTTTTGTTGCGCGTCTGGGTTCGGCCGCCGTTGCCGCCGTCGGCATGACCGAGGCCGTGTTGACTCTGGTGTATGCCGTTGCTATCGGACTGTCCGCTGCAACCACCGCGATGGTGGCACGGCGAATCGGTGAAGGTGACCAAAAAGGTGCTTCGGTTGCGGCCGCCCAGGCCTTATGGATCGGTGCCGCGCTGTCCGCGCTGATGGCTATTGCCGGTTTTACGCTGAGCGAACAGATACTTCGTTGGCTGGGCGCCGATGAAGCAGTCGTGCAGGGTGGTTCGATCTACACAAAAATTCTCCTCGGCGGCTCCGCCAGTATCACTTATATCTTTTTGATCAATGCGATCTTTCGCGGTGCGGGTGATGCCAGTATCGCCATGAAATCGCTGTTCCTGGCCAATGGCATAAACATTGTGCTCGATCCCATACTGATTTTTGGTCTCGGCCCGTTTCCCGAGCTTGGTATTGCCGGTGCGGCTGTAGCGACTACGACCGGACGCAGTATTGGTGTGCTCTATCAGCTGGTCTCGCTCAGCACAGGCAATCATCGTATACGCCTGGGTTGGCGCGATCTGGGTCTGGCGCCGGCGGTGATGAAACGTCTGCTGGTCTTGTCGACAAATGGCATTTTGCAATTCGGTATTGCGACCTCGGCGTGGATTATGCTGATGACTATCGTTGCGCGATCGGGCACGGCCGCCGTTGCCGGTTACACGATCGCCATGCGCATAGTCGAATTCGTCATTTTGCCGGCATGGGGTTTGAGCAACGCCGCGGCCACGCTAGTGGGTCAGGCGCTGGGGGCCGGCAAGGCCACGCGTGCGCAGCTCGCTGTTGCAATTACTGCGCGCTACAACTTTGGCTTTATGGGGCTGATCGGTGTGATATTTATTATTGCACCGGATCCATTTGTGCGTATTTTCACGTCCGATCCAATTGTGATTGATTACGGTGCGGCCTGTTTGCGTTATCTGGCTTATGGCTATGGCTTTTACGCGCTTGGCATGGTGATGGTCCAGGCACTGAACGGTGCCGGCGACACGTTTACGCCGATGATCATCAATTTGATTTGTTTCTGGGTCATTCAGTTACCGCTGGCATGGTATCTGGCCGAGACCGCAGGGTTTGGTGCGCGCGGCGTATTCGCGGCAATTACAATTGCCGAGTCATTGATTGCACTGCTGGCTTTCGCGGTTTTTCGTAAGGGGCGCTGGAAACTACGTCAGGTCTAGGGCTTAGGCAAACCCCGACGGGTTCCAGGCGTCGATCATGCTGCTACGTGCCGATTCCAGACGCTCACCCATCAGTGCGGCGAAACGCTTCAGCAGTTGATAACCAAAGGCGGGGTCGGACTCGCAAAGTTCCAATAACTTCGTGCCGTCAAACTCGACGACGGTCGAATCCACTTCGGCGCGCGCCTGGAAGTGCCAGCGGTAAGGCGGGATCATCCAGGACCAGCCCAGGATGCCGGAACTCAGTTCCTGCAAAGTGAGCGTTGGCCCATAGATGGCCGGTGTTTCAACGACCACCCTGCCGCTGATAATCATATAAAACGATTTTGCCGGTTGGTTCTGCGAGAAGAGGTTTTGCCCCGCCGGAATTGCCCGTTCGTCCGAAAACTCGGCCAGCGTATGGATGTGCTGCGGATCCAGATCAGCAAACAGAGGATGGGCTGATATCAGCTTCTTTGTGGTTTCGCTCACGTTGCACTCCTGGGTGCCGGGTTCGGCGGGCCACCGATTCTAGCTGCCGGAACTGCCGAACCCAAGTCGTCTGATGGCCCCTAGTCGGTTGGGAGACTGTTTTGCTGTATTCTGGCCGGATTCACCATGCGAAAAGACTCGAAAACAAGCGACACGGTGGTGCCCTTGCGCACCATGCCTGAGCATCTGGATGCTATGTCCAGGCCTCTGCACGACCTGCGGATTTCCGTTATGGACCGCTGCAATTTCCGCTGCCCCTACTGCATGCCGGAAGACAAATACCATCCCAAATTTCGTTTTCTGGATCGTGACCAGCGGCTTACTTTTACAGAGATCGGCAGGCTTACGCGTTTGTTTGTACAGCTCGGGGCACACAAGCTGCGCATTACCGGTGGCGAGCCCCTGTTACGCACAGGGGTTGCCGATCTGATTGCCGATCTCAGCCAGTTAGATGGCGTATCCGACGTTGCAATGACGACCAATGCCGTGTTGCTTGCTCAACATGCCGCAAAGCTTGCAGCGTCGGGACTATCGCGGGTTACTGTTAGCCTGGATGCGCTCGACGAGGAAACGTTTAGCCGGACGACTGGCGGACGAGGCGGGGTAGCGCGGGTACTCGATGGTATCGACGCGGCGGTGGAAGCCGGTCTCACACCAATAAAAGTCAATGCCGTCGTCGAACGGGGCGTGAACGATCACGCGGTATTGAGCATGGTCGAACATTTTCGGGGTACCGGCATAATTGTTCGTTTTATTGAATACATGGACGTCGGCAACATCAATCATTGGCGCAGACGCGACATGGTACCGTCGGCAGAGTTATTGCAGATGATTGCGGCGCGCTGGCCGCTAACACCGGTAGACGCAAACTATCACGGCGAGGTTGCCAATCGTTATCATTTTGATGACGGTAACGGGGAAATCGGTTTTATCTCTTCGGTTACGGAACCGTTTTGTGGTTCATGCACGCGGGCACGGTTGTCGTCAGACGGCCAGATGTACACTTGTTTGTTTGCCAGCGAAGGCCTGGATTTGCGTACGCCGTTACGCGGCGGGGTCAGCGATCAGGAGCTTCTGGAGTTGATTACTGCTGTCTGGCAAAAACGCAAGGATCGCTACAGCGAGTTGCGTGCCAAAATGCCCAGCGACGCAGACCCCCATAAAGTGGAGATGTATTACATCGGTGGCTGACAAACTCACACATGTCGATGCTGCCGGCCGGCCAGCGATGGTTGATGTCGGTGGAAAGACCGTTTCGCGACGCACCGCTGTTGCGGAATGCCGCGTCAGCCTGCCGCTTGCCGTTGCAGACGTATTACGCGACACTGGTGGCAAGACCAAAAAAGGCCCCGTCTTTGACACCGCGGTAGTCGCGGGCGTCATGGCCGCTAAACGGACGCATGAACTCATACCGTTTTGCCATCCGTTGGCTATTGAAGATTGCCGCATTCACATCGATATGGAAGCTGACGAGGTAGTTATTTTGTGCCAGGTATCGATCGAGCATCGCACCGGTGTCGAGATGGAGGCGCTTACCGGCGCGAGCGTGGCTGCGCTTACTATTTACGATATGTGCAAGGCACTGTCACACGAGATCACAATTTCTTCGACGCGTCTGCTCATCAAACGCGGTGGCGAACACGATTTTAACGCGTTGGTTGATCCCGATGAATAGAACCCTGCACGGTCTGGTGCTCGCTGGCGGAAACAGCGAACGTATGCAGAGCGACAAGGCGTTGCTGAATTACCATGGGCAGCCACAACTCCAGTGGGCCTATGATCTGATCGACAAACTCTGTGATCACACCTATATATCTGTGCGCAGCGACCAGCACGATGAGATTCGCGATGCCCTGCCGCGTATTGAGGATACCGTGGATAATCTTGGTCCCGGTGCTGGATTGCTGGCCGCCGCGGCAATGGCACCGGACGCGGCCTGGCTTGCCATCGCCTGCGATCTGCCATTTATTACGCCGCAAACGATCAACAATCTGATTGATGAACGAGATCCAAGCAGCATGGCCACGGCCTACCGCAGCGCGAACGACCGGCTACCCGAACCGCTTTGCACAATTTGGGAGCCGACCGGTCTTGCGTATCTTCGCGAAATGGTGGACCAGGGAATAGTTTGTCCGCGTAAGATCCTCATTCGCGGCGATACTCACTTGTTAAACCCGATTTCGGCATCGGCGCTGGAAAACATTAATACACCTGCAGGGCACGCCGACGCGATGGGCATACTGGGTCCGAGATAATGCAGATCCACATCGACTATTTTGCAATTTTGCGTGAACAAGCCGGTAGACAACGTGAAACTCTGCAGACAGATGCAAAAACCCCGGCACATTTGTACTTGCAGCTCTGCGAGCAATACGGCTTCGAGCTGATTCAGGCGCGGTTGCGCGTCGCCATCAACGATGAGTTTTGCGATTGGTCGCAGAACTTGAGTGACGGTGATCGTGTGGTCTTTATTCCACCGGTGGCCGGTGGATGAGTACTTTCTTGTTGCAGAAAGAACCCATCGACACCGCTGCATTGCGCCAACGCGTGGCCGATCCGGATTGCGGTGGCTATGCAAGTTTCGAAGGGTGGATACGCAACGAAAACGAAGGCAGGGCGGTATCGCGGCTGGAATACGAAGCCTATGCACCGCTGGCGATTGCCGAAGCGCACCGTATTGTGAACGAAGCGTTAAAGCGTTTCGAAATCAACAATGCGCTTAGCGCACACCGGCTCGGTGCTCTTGATGTAGGCGATCTTGCGGTTTGGGTGGGGGTCAGTGCGCCACATCGCGCTGATGCGTTTGCGGCCTGCCGCTATATTATTGACGAAATAAAGCAGCGTCTGCCGATCTGGAAAAAAGAACACTACGCCGATGGCAAAGCACAGTGGGTAAACTGTGCACAATGTGCGTCGCAGGCGTCCTTAGTATAGGTTGGGCGAAAATTTTAAGAAAGCGTACAGGTTCAGCGGTACGCTTAACAACGTCACAATCGTCTGCACACGGTAGTTTTTCGAAAATAGAAAAACCAGCGGTAACACCGTTAAAGACAAGGTCAGCAGATTCAACGGCGCCGTGAGTGCCAGACCGAAAAGGGCTGTATTGGCCGTCACAGCGACCAAAAAATAGCTCACCATCACAATCAGAGCCCAGCGCCCGTCGGCCTGGAAGTCTTCGAGCAGGTCGGTTTTAGTCTCGGCGGGCCGGGTTGGCAAAATCAGCGCGGCGGCTGCAAAAAGCAGTAGTGCGAGCAATAGCAGAAAGGCGAATCGCCACATTTCCCACGATTCGACAACGAGGCTGAGCTCAAAAATGGCCCACCAGTATTGAATCATCCAAAGAAACACCAGCGCTGCCCACACAAAAGGCATCCAGTGCAGACGTACGGTTTTGCGCGCCCGAAACAATTCGACCACTGCTGTCAGCAGCCGGGCAATACCGAGGCCGATGACAAAGGACAAGGCAACGGAGATAAATTCAAATATCGTCATGGCCTGGTCATACGAAAACTTAAGTTTATTCTGGTCTCGGTGATGCGTTTTTGTTTTGGCACCCGGTGTTGCCAGTATTGTTGGGTCGTGCCGCGCATTATGATCAGATCGCCCGAGTTCAGCTCATATCTCTGTAGCGGTATTTTGTTTTCCCGGTAGTCACGGTGTCGCAGATCAAAAAAACGGGTAGCACCCAGACTTAGTGACCCAATAACGGGTTCAGGGCCCAATTCACGTTCATTGTCCCGGTGCCAGCCTACATAGTCGTTACCATCTCGATATTGGTTGATCAGTACGCTGTTAAACGAACAGCCGGCGGCATTCTCGACGTCTTTTTTTATCTGCACCAGTTGCGGTGTCCAGCTTTCAGGCGACATTGTTATTCCGGAATAACGGTAGGTCACACCCGGATCGGCAACCCAAACTGTAAGTCTCGGTTGTTTTACGCGTCGTCCGTACATGCTTATTTCGTCGCAGCGCCACGTCAGTTCCCCAGGGACCAGTAGTGCGCGGGTTATTTCTGCGGCTTTTTTTGTCGTGTACAACGCCGGTATAACGCTGACATCAGCCGGCGCCAACAAACTCAACTTGTTGCGACGGTCTTGACGTTGTTGCTGCGCAGCGGCGGGCATTGCTCTTGATCGTTTGCTAGCCTGATTAACTATAGTCTGACATATCCTCGTGTCATGGAGGGATCAAAATGAGCGAAATACCACTAGGTCGTTTCGTCTGGTATCAGTTAAACGCCACTAAACTCGATGCAGCCATAGACTTTTATACGGAGATCATTGGTTGGAAAACCGAGAAATGGAATGGCGGCAACGGTGATCCGTACACGATGTTCACGCGTGACCAGATTCCAATCGGCGGGGCAATGGCGATGCCACCGGACGCATTGAAGGCAGGCGCCCCCCAGCATTGGCTGGCATATGTATCGACACCTGATGTGGACAAATCGGTATTGCAAGCCACTGACAATGGCGCACGGGTTCTGGTGCCAGCGACAGATTTGCCTGAAGTAGGCCGTTTTTCGGTAATTGCCGATCCACAAGGCGCGACCATTGCGGTCTATGCACCGACGCCTGTGCCTGACGATGACCAATTTGAACCGCAAATAGGCGATGTGTCCTGGCACGAGCTGGCCACGACTGATTACGCTGCTGCCATGCGTTTTTATCAAACGATGTTCGACTGGGATAAAGCCGACGCCATGGACATGGGTGAGACGGGCATGTATCAAATGTTTGGCCGCCAGGATGAAACACTGGGCGGCATTTACAACAAGCCCGAGGTCATACCCGCGCCACCGCACTGGCTAATGTATTTCAGAGTGAAAGACGTACACGACCGGGTTGATCCCATCAAGGCGCTCGGTGGTGAAATTCTGAACGGCCCCATGAAGGTGCCCGGTGACGACTTTATCGTCCAGTGCCTGGACCCACAGGGCGGTGTGTTCGCGCTGCACTCGACGCCAGTCTAGCGACATCGTAGCGCCTGGGGCTATTCGTGCCTGACACGAAGCGCTAACATCGGTGCCTTATGCAAGTCTATGCGGGCACTAGCGGGTACAGTTATAAGGAGTGGCTGGGTCATTTCTATCCGCAGAAACTGGCGGCGGCGAAGATGCTTGGGTTTTACGGTGAGCAGCTACCCGCCGTAGAAATCAACAACACGTTCTATCGCATGCCAAAAACCAATGTATTGGAAAACTGGCGCGCGCAGGTACCGGCTGAGTTCCGTTTTGCGATCAAGGCATCACGTCGTATCACACACAACAAGAAACTGGCCGACACCGAGGATGAAGTCGCGTTTTTGACCGGGAATCTGGACAGCCTCGGCGAAACGCTGGGTGCGGTCTTGTTTCAGTTACCGCCGTTCTTGCACAAAGGCGCGGCACGATTACAGAAATTTGTAGACGGGTTGCCCGAAGCATTGCCTGCCGCCTTTGAATTTCGTCATGCATCCTGGTTCGACAATGAAATTGGTGACATGCTGGCAAAACGCAATTTTGCGCTGGTGATTTCCGAGAGCGAGGGCGGTGAGATACCCGAGCGAATCTCGACTGCCGACTGGGGCTATCTGCGCCTGCGTCGACCCGATTACGACGACGATATGCTAAAAACCCGGGCCGACCGTATCGCCGAACAACCGTGGTCAAAAGTCTTTGTCTTTTTCAAGCACGAAGACGAGGGTGCCGGTCCTGCCATGGCGCGTCGCTTCCTGGAAATCACTGACTCGTAGGAGCTGGTTTCAGCCGCGACTCGCAACACAAAATCCCACAGGTTGAGCCCTGCCTATCTCCCATCCACTCACGCAGCACTTAAAAACCTAACCATTTAAGTATAAACACTTGTGCATTTGCACATGTGTGTTATGCAGCACTATTGCAGTAAAATAACACAGTGTTTTTCATATCCAATAGTAGTTAGGCCGCATGCTGGATCTCGCCCGTAAGACCGCTTCCGACTCGGAGCGGACGTCGAGCTAGAGTTTGGAGCGGCAATAACTGACCCTAAACGGCTATTTGTGTTGAACGAAAAGGAGCCCACGC